>Ga0099364_10000144_pt1 | contig 118322 bp, 105 predicted proteins | sample TergutTh196P3_FD_73070 | JGI IMG/M metagenome (GOLD analysis project Ga0099364, IMG submission 73070) | Microcerotermes parvus P3 segment gut microbial communities from Pointe-Noire, Republic of the Congo - Th196 P3 | ecosystem: Host-associated > Arthropoda: Insects > Digestive system > Gut ...
TTCCAGTCATTGACAACACCGTAAAGTGCGGTAGAACCGGTCCAGTTCCATTGAGGGCTTTGTCCCGGGGCACTGGTGTCCCATTGGTTGGTTCTTGCTTTAGGTTCGTTCAACCCTTCAAAAATCAGTTTTTCGTTGTAATCTTTGAAACGGTTAGCGATTTGTGTCCAGAGTGCAGTTACTGCCTGTCTGCCCGCCGCAGCTTCGGCGGAACTGTTTGGACGCATGATGTATTCCTCATGGTGGGTGTTCAGAATGATATACATATCTTCTCTTACCGCCATGTCAACGATTGACTGAACATGCTCCATCCATCTGGGGTCGATTACGTAGTTGGGTGCGCTTCCCGTTGCTTTATACCAGGTAACGGGGATTCTGATAGAGTTGAATCCTGCGCCTTTGACGGCAGAAATGAGTTCCTGTGTTGTGCGGAATCGTCTGTCGGTGTTCCACACGGTTTCTACTGCCGAGGGGTTGTTGAAATCTTGCAATGCCGCACTGGGTGCCGCCGGATTGCTTGAGCTGTGAGCGTCGAGCGTGTTACCGAGGTTCCAGCCGATTCCGATTTCGTTTACCAGAGTAGCGGCAGAAATGTTTCTGAACGGGGTGTGAACTACAGGGGGAAGGGAAGTGGTAATTGTGCATCCCGAACAGCTTGACGGACAGTAAGCTGTGATTGTCAGTCCGGTAATCAGCAATTCTGCCTGGGAAGCCCCGCCGACTCTGTATCGTAATATTTCGTTCGATATATTAGATGCGATTACGTCGTGGGAGATTGCGCCGGTGGTTAAGGTGAAATCGGCATTGACCGGTACAGAGGCGGTTGCGAGTGATGCACCGGAATTGGTACCCGCAACGTTGAGTGCACCCGAAATGGCATTAATCCACACGGATTGCGTTCCGGTTCCGGTAGTTACTTTGCCGGTAGCTTCAAATACGTATGAGTGTCCGGCTTTTGTGTTGAGTCCCGACAGAAGAATGTCGATTCCCTGTGAGGTGCCGCCGCGCCCTGATATTTCAATAGTAAAAGGGGGTTCGAGAATGTTGGTTATGCGAACGCCGCCGTTACTCTTCAGAAGTGGGTGTACGCTTGCGGCAATTGCCGAACTTGTGTTGTTGGGGTTTCCGCCGTAAAGGTGAATATTGCGATCGGTTGCCATGTTGTAAATCACGTTGGGGGTGCCTACGATTACACCTTCTTCAACCCAACGAGCGTAAACGGTGCTATCTGATGTGAACAGCGTTCCGTCAGAAGAACCGGGCATGATTCGGTTGCCCCCGCTTGATTCCGAAGTATCGAACCATCCTGTGAAAGTGAATCCGCTTCTTACGGGGTTAGCAGGGAAATTCGCGCTGTTGATTCTGCCGAGTCCGTTGGTTTCTACAACAATACCCGTAGGACTCCCTGCATAGTTTAAATTGAATGTGATTTGGAAGCGATTGTTATTGTTTCCGGTCTCGCTCGAAGTCGCACTTTCCGAAGTTCCGGTAGTTCCCGAAGCCGTGGTGTCGCTGTCGGAAGTTGCAGAGGTTTCGGATGTGTTTGAATCGCCGGAAGTCGATGAAGTTTCGGAGGTGTTTGAGTCTCCCGAAGTGGTGCTTCCCGAAGTACCTGAAGTTCCCGAAGTATCGGAGGTCGTGCTTACCGAAGTTCCGGACGTTCCCGAAGTTGTGCTGCTTTGGGTTTCGCCGGAAATCGTACTGCCGGAAGTTCCCGAAGTCGTGCTTACCGAAGTCCCGGACGTTCCGGACGTGTTTGAATCTCCCGAAATCGTACTGCCGGAAGTCCCCGAAGTCGTGCTTACCGAAGTCCCGGACGTTCCGGAAATTCCCGAAGTCGTGCTGCCGGAAGTCCCCGAAGTTGTACTGCCGGAAGTCCCCGAGGCCGTACTGCCGGACGTTCCGCCCGAATTCGTGGAAGCCGCGCTTGTTGTAGCCGTGCTTGACGTGGTGGAGGTGTTGGTATCACCGCCGCCGTCGCACTGCGAGCAGTTCGCGAGGTCGTGAGTGCTGAAGTAGCTGTTCATTTTTGCGAGGAGTTTGAGGATTTCCAGTACGTCGGAAATCGCCGGGGTCGCGCCTTTTGATTGGAAGGTTGCGGCTTTCAACGCCCTGTCGCCGCCGCTCGTGACTGCGCTGTTCATTTTCGCCAGACACTTCAAGATTTCGAGGGCATCGGCAATCGCGATTGTGCCGTTTCCGTCAACGTCGCCGCAGGAATACACCGGGACTGTGACCGAAGCCGCCGTCGGCGTAAACATGGTCGCGAGCATTGACGCGAGCATCGCTGTCGTAAGTAAAACCGATATGATTTTCCTTTTCATGGTAAATGAGTTCCTCCTTTTAAATTTAAATTACAAAATTATACATACCCTTGACTGTTAGCATACAATAGGTATACAAAATTAGTTTAACATACTTTCCCGGGTTTGTCAAGCGGAATTCCGTGCTTTTTTGCGCCGGTTTTGTAAGTGAAGAGCCGCCAAACCTATCGTGAACATCACGGTGATTCCCGCCGTTGGCGGAATGTTTTCCTGTAAGCCTTGTAAAATGCCGATTCTCGTCGATTCGCCGGAGTCTTGTTCGGAATTATTTTCTATGGCTGCGATTGTTGTAGTGGGAGAGTTGAAAACCGTAGCACGAACGCTTGTCGCTTTGATTCCGTTGGTGGCATGGTTAATCAGGATTTCCCCCCAGTCGGAAGATAAGGTCGAACCGTTCCAGGTGATTGCAATGTCGAGGTATTCTACCGGGCTTCCGTTGCCTTTCCATGACCAACCGAGGTATCCGACGCTCTTTTCTTTGCAATAAGCCAGGATTTCTTGGAATGCCACGTCCTGCGTGACGGAGTTGCCGGTGTGTTTATGCCCGAACTCACCGATTACAAGCGGAACATTCAACGCTAATGCACGGTCGATATTGTCTCTGACCATTGCAGATGTGCCGCCGGCGTATTCGTACATATGAATTGAGAACATGGTGTTTGCTAACGTATCAGCCTCGAAAACCGCTTTTCCGCCGTCAAAAAGGCTCTGCGGATATTGTCCCCAACCGGCGCAATCCACCATGAGGGTGTTTTTTATTCCCGCATTGCGAAGTGCAGGAATAGCCTTCAAATAGCCGTTGCGCCAACCTGCGGTATTCCAGTCGCCGTACCATTCATTTGCGATGTTTACGATTACATACGCCTCATTCCCGATTAGTACGTCCTTGATTTCAATCCAGTAATCTACCGCCGCCATTAAATCGGCTTCATCGTTTCGTCCCGTTGCATCGTGGATTTCAAGAACCGCTACCATTCCCAACTCTTTACAACGATTCACCAACCACTGAACCTCGGCTTGGCTGTCTTTCGTCCACTGTCTGCCGTTGGAAAGCACAATCCGCACCGTATTGCTCCCCGTTGCGGCGATTGCCGTCAAAGCGGTGTTACGCTCACCCTTGAACCAGGTGTGTGCATGATTGACCCCCCGCATTATGAATTCGGTTCCGTTAGCATCGAGGAGTTTCGTTCCGGATACCGAGAATCCGCCTGTCGGTTGAGAAATCGGAGTCCACCTTGCCCAGACGGTAGCGTCATTGTCGAAAACAGTGCCGGTTGACGTTCCCGATATAACCTGTGTTCCGCCGGTTTGTGCCGTGAACCATCCTGCAAAGGTGTGTCCGCTCAAAGTGGGTTCGGGCAGACGAGTAGTCAGTACACCGGGTGCAGTCCCGGAACTTGTTCTGTAAGATGGTTGCGCATCCGCAGGAAGAGTCCCGCCGTTCGTGTTAAGGGTAATTGTGTACCGTATAACTCCTACAGTCGCACTTGAACTCGTTGCGGAAGTACCCGAAGTACTCGCCGAGCTTGGAACAGTCTCGCTTGCACTTGTTGCAGAAGTACTCGAAGTACTCGCCGTGCTTGAAACAGTCTCGCTTGCACTTGTTGCAGAAGTAACCGAAGTACTCGTCGCGCTTGAAACAGTCGCGCTTGAACTTGTTGCGGAAGTAATCGATGTACTCGCCGAACTCGAAGCAGTCGTGTTTGAACTTGTTGCGGAAGTAACCGATGTACTCGCCGAGCTTGAAACAGTCGTGTTTGAACTTGTTACGGAAGTAACCGAAGTACTTGTCGCGCTTGAAACAGACGTGTTTGAACTTGTTGCGGAAGTAATCGAAGTACTCGCCGAACTCGAAACAGTCGTGTTTGCACTTGTTGCGGAAATAGTCGCAGAGTTTGAAGTAGCCGCGCTTGAAGTTGTTTCTGAGGTAGTCGTGTCGCTTGAATCGGTCGAGACCGCACCGCCGTTACAATGGGTGCAGGAATCCGCATTATGCGCGGAGAAGTAGCTGTTCATCTTCGCGAGGAGTTTCAGAATCTCCAACACGTCGGAAATTGCGGGTGACGTGCCTTTTGACTGAAAGGTTGCGGCTTTCAATGCCCTTTCGCCGCCATTTTCCACTGCACTGCTCATTTTCGCCAGGGATTTGAGAATTTCCAGGGCATCGGCTATAGCGATTGTGCCGTTTCCGTCAACATCGCCGCAGGAATATGACGGAACCGAGACCGAGGCGTTCACCGATGTGAACATAGTAGCGAAGAAGGATACCGTCATCGACAGTGTAAGTAAAACAGAGATGAGTTTTTCTTTAATAGATTTCATGCTTGAAAACCGTGGCCTTTCTTAATTAAATTTCAGGTGATTTTGCTTTCCATATTCGCAAGGTGTTTGAGAATCTCCAAAACGTCGGCTATACCGGGATTATTTGCGGTATGACTGACCATTGACGACATTCCCGCAAGGAATTTCAGGATTTCTAACGCATCGGCTATAGTGGTGAGTCCGTCACCGTTTATATCGCCGTTCATATAGACCCCGCAACTGCAACATTCGACACAGCCGTCACAATTTTTACACCATGGGATTCCGTAATCGAGGAGACAGTCTTCCCCCCAACCGCAATCGCCGCAATGCGGGAAAATGTCGCAGTCCTCACAGTATTTGCAAATCGGGCAGAATGAAACACTCACCTCGCACTCGACGCATACGTCTTCCGTGCAAATCACGAGTTCGAGACAGCAACGCAGGCAATTATCGCACTTTTCGCACCAATCGATGCCTTCGTTGAAGTTGAGGCAGTCCAATCCGTTTTTGCAGACCGAACAATGCGGGACTACATCGCAATCTTCGCACCAGTCACAGTAAACGCATATGTCAAAGCTGATTATACCGCACTTCACACATTCAAGCGGGACACACTCACAACAGATTTCGCAGTTATTGCAGTCGTCACACCAGGGAATCTCAAGCGATTCGGCGCAATCTCGGCTGATTTCACAGCCGCGGCAATGCGGGAAGATATCGCAGTTTGAGCAACGGTTACATTCGGGGCAAATCTCGAACTCATCGCTTCCGCACTGAACGCATACGTTCACCACCACACAATCGCAACAGAGTAAGCAGTTATCGCACTCATCACACCAACCGATTTCTTTGTCCGTCGCACAGAGATAGCAGAGTTTACAATCGTCACAATGGGGATTTTTGTCACAATTTACGCACCAACTGCAATCGGGACAGATATCATTATCGCTTTTCCCGCACCTGAAACACGCGGGAGGAGGTTCACACACGCAACAGTCTTCGCAGTTATTGCAGTCGTCACACCAGGGAATACCGTAATACGATTTCAGGCAATCGCTCCCGATTTTACAACCCTCACAATGCGGGAAGGTGTCGCACCGCTCGCACCAACTGCACAAGTCGCAGATGTTGAAGTCGTTACCGCCGCACTGAACGCATACAGGTGTCGGAATGTCGTTACATACGCAACAGTCTTCGCAGTTATCGCACTCTTCACACCAGTCGATTCCCTCTAATTCCAGGCAATCCCTGCCGAAGCCGCACCCGTCACAATGCGGGAAGGTGTCACATTCCGCACAGAATCGGCAAATCGGGCAGAACACATCGCTCTCTCCGCAATTGGAACAAGTCCCGACCGGGTCGAAGTTGTCGCAATCACAGCAATCTTCGCAGCTGCTGCAATTCCAGCACCACAATTCGCCGATTGCGTTTACGCAATCCTGCCCCCTTTGGCATTCCGAACAACGGTCGTAGTAGTCGCACGCTTCGCAATAACCGCAGATTCCGCACAGCAGATTGAGTTCGCCGCAAGCGATACATTCGCCCAAGTATTTCAATAATTCGCAGATACACAGACAGCTACACTGTCCGCAGTCGGCACACCATATATCGGGATGTTCGGAACAAATGCGGCATTTTTCGCAGATATCGTCGCAATTGTCGCAGACTTTGCACCATTCACCCGTTTCGGACGATTTAATGCAGTCACTGCATTTTGAACAGATTCCACACGCAATTTTGCGGACAAGACATTCGATACAGCAGGTACAGCAATCAGAACAGTTGTTGCAGGTATTGCACCAGTCGGGGGCGCAGTCTTCCCCGATTTGACAGCCTGAACAATGCGCGGTCGTTACCAGAGCATCACAATCGGCACACCAACCGCACACTCGACAGATCGTTTCGGATTCAAGTTTGCAGTGTTTGCAGATTGCCGTAGTTTCGGCAGTATATGTATGTTCGTCCGAATGTGGCGAAGCAATCGCAACCGCCGGGAACAAGGAAATCGCAACGGCGAATGTAAGAAATAACGATAAAACACGGTTTTTCAATTTAGAAACCTCCTACTTTCTTAATTTTTAATTTTTCATTTTTTGTAATATTAAACAAAACGCGGACTGCTCATCGTTTAAAACTAAGAGAAGTCCGCTGTTCTTGTTTGGCTTAACCGGGAACAATCGCGTCTACCGGGCAGGAATCAACACACGCGCCGCAGCTGATGCAGTCCTCATTAATGCTGTATTTGCCATCGCCTTCTTTAATCGCGCCTACCGGACAATCGGGAGCGCACGCACCGCAGCTGATGCAATCGTCATTAATACTGTACATGACTATTTCCTCCTTATATTATTTTGATTTTTTAACTCCGTAAATCCTGACGGATTATACCATGATATTCAAAAAAGTATATCATAGAATTTTTAACTTGTCAAGCGAAACGCTCAAAGTATTTCGCTGTAACTTCCTAAATAATGGAAGTCGTCGCAAAAGTCGTTCAACTCACGCAGTGCCTGGATAATCGCCGGCGAATATATCGGTGTTTCCAGGTCGAAATAAAACATGAACTCGAAATCACGGTCGGGAATCGGGCGGCTTTCCAGTTTAATCAAGTTGATTCCGTGGATATTCAGCCGCGAAAGAATGTGGTGAAGCGAACCCGGCTTATGCGGAATCGTCAGCATAAGGCTGGTCTTATCTGCGCCGGGATAAATTGCCAAATCCTTCGATATGCAGATGAATCGGGTGTAGTTGTTGCCTTTATCCTGAACAGAATCGGCAATGCGGGATAATCCGTAGAGTGCCGCACAATTGCTCGAAGACAGGGCGGCTATGTCGTTACGTTCGGATTCGGCAACGATTTTCGCTGAAACCGCTGTGTTTTCGCAGATTTTCACTTCCCACCCATGCGACTTTATAAAGTCGGAACATTGGGCAATCGCCTGTTCGTGTGAGTAAACCTCTTTTATAGCCGATAATTCAGTCTTGTTTTTCGAAAGCAAGCAGTGGTCGATTTTCAGGCGAACGCTCCTCACTATGCTGAACGGGTAGAGCATCATCAAGTCGTAGACCTTGTTGATTGAACCTGCCGTGCTGTTTTCGAGCGGGAGAACACCGTATTCACACATTCCGTTGTTAACCGCAGAGAAAACCCCCTCAAAAGAATTGAAGTACATGATGTTCGGCAGGGTGAAGAGTTTTTCGCTCGCCAGTTGTGAATACGCACCTTCGGTTCCTTGACAGGCAACGACTGCACGTTCGGGGAAGACTTTATTGCTGTTTTGCACTGCATTTTCGATTTTGCCGATTAGCGGGCAAGCCGTGTTGAGAATCCGTTCTTGTTCGGCGCGGCTCGCATCGAACAGCGTCGAATAAAATGCCGTAATGTATGCTTCCCTGCCTTTTCCTGTTTTGAGGGACAGGTCGTAGAGTTTTTGACGTTCGCGCGAGGGGTCGAACACGGGAATATTGTTTTGCTGTTTATACGCAGCGATTTCGGTGGATATATCCAACCGTTTCTCGAACAGGGCCGCTAACGCGTCATCCACTTCATCGATTTTTTTACGTAAATCTTGCAGACTCATGGTTATTTACTCCTTCTTAATTTTGGACGTTTAATTTTGGTCGTTTCTGAAGTTTCTTTAAATTATATTATACACGAGTAAAATTTCCCTGTCAAGTGATATATTTTTTTCAAACCGTCAGAGTTTCAATCCGCGGAACTCGTGCCGCTACCGAGCAAGTCACCTCATAAGGAATTGTTCCTATGGAGCGGGCTATCTGAGCAATATTGATTTCACTGCTTGGATTTGAATAACCCGGGCAATCCGAATAAATCACGGCTTCACTGCCGACCTTCACCCCTTTAATCTCCGTAACGTCAACTATGGTGTAATCCATGCAGACCTTCCCGCAGACCGGTGCGAATTTTCCGTTAATGCGGAATTTTCCGCCTTTGCAATCGCTCGAATGTAGGCGGGAGTACCCGTCGGCATACCCCACGGGAATTACCGCCAGCGTTTTCGGTGAATCGGTGACAAACGCACGATTATAACCCACGTCAACCCCCGCACCAACCTCACGAATTTGTGTCACAACCGATTTCAGCGACATCACCGGGCGAAGGGTGGGCATATCCGCCGATGAATCAGGGTGGAATCCGTATAGCGCAAGTCCCGTCCGTACGAAATCGCCGCCGAAATCACGATGATAGAGTGTTCCGGCTGAATTTTGACTGTGGGATTTCAGATTATACTTCTTGATTAATTGAGCGAATTTATACTGTTGGTTTACAGTGAATTCGACATCATCGGGTTCGGATGAGTCGGCACTCGAAAAGTGGGTGAACAACGCCTCGCACTTTAGCTTGCCCGATTGAGTCAATTCCAGGATTTGTTCCAGCTCTTCCGGTGAACCCACCCCGAATCGGCTCATTCCCGTATCGATTTTGACGTGACAGCGGAGTTCTTCCGCAAGGTTGAGCTTTTCGAGTTGTTCCTGCAATGCTTTCGCTTGTTCCAAGCTGACCACCGTTTGTATGAATCGGTTTGAGACGATTCTTTCCGCGAGATTCTTGTCTGCGGGGCTTACCCCGAAAATCAGAATATCCCCGTCGGGGACTATGTTTCGGATTTGCTCGGCTTCTTCCGGGCTGAAAACCGCAAAATGACGGACACCGTTGCGGTATAAACACGCACTGATGCTTTTTATTCCGTGACCGTAGGCGTTGGCTTTCACTACGGCTATGATTTCCTTGCCGTCGGCAACGCTTTTGATTGCTTTAAGATTGTGGATTAGCGCGCTCAAATTGATTTCGGCGCGGGTTAAAATCGAATTTATTGTAATCCCCCCTTGAAATAAACTTTATCATGTGGTATTATATTAATACGCAGGACATATCTTGCGTATTAACTTAACTCCGAAAATTCCTACGGAATTTTCTCCGCAGGGCGAGCAAAGCCCGCCCTTTAGCACTCTGTTATACCATTTTTCGAAGAAAAACGGTATAACCTAATAAATAGTAGAAGGTCATAATAATGGAAAAAATCCTCGATAAAGTAAAAGACTTCTTCACGAAACCCGCCCGCAAGAGCGTTCGGCGGAGAAGCAACTGGTATATCTACTTAATCAGCTTTGCATCGACCCTGGCATTTCTCTTGCTGATTGTTTTGGCATTCCAGGATTTGCTGTTTTCGCACACACCGAACGGTTATAATGACGGGTGGGGGCCGCAAAATTACACCCCCGAAAAAGAACTCGATGTCTCAATCTTGTTTATGATGGGGGAATCGCAAGGCGCCCCCCCCGATAAGTATATGTTGGTAAATTATCGCCCGAAAGACGGTGCGATTGTACTCGTCCCGTTAAATCCGCATACCCGACTGACAGGGACGGACGGCAACGGCAAAATCACCGATTTATACGCTTCCGGTGGGGCGAAATCGGTGGTTGCGGGAATTGAAAAAACGCTCGGCATCAAGTGCCGATTCGTGCAGTTTGAGCGTTCGTCGTTCACGAGTTTCGCCTTCACACTCGGGAAATTCTACGTCAATGCCATAGTGGATTTTGATTGGGAGTCAAACGGTGAGCGATTAGTCATCACGAAAGGCGAACACGCCCTCACCGGCAGCGACCTGTTCAGTTATATTATTTACGCGACTTTTCCGCCGGAACATGACGGTTACGATTTAACCATGAGCGGCGAGATTGTAAAGTCGTTGGTCAACACTAACCTCAAGGGCATGGACGTTGAAGCGATTTACGGCGCGTTTATGAAAATCGTCAACAATGCCAACACCGACTTAACTTCCGCCGATTATCGGACGTATCAGCAAGCCCTTTACTACACTTCGCAAAGTGCGGGAAATCCCGCTCATTATTATCTGCCTTCGGGTGAGTATGACGGCGAAGAATTTGTCCTGTCTAATCAGACAATTGCCGATATTCTCAAGGAGTTTAATCTGTTAGGTTAATCTGAAATCTTTTTTACTCTTGTCTTGCTTTCGCGGTGAGGTATGCCGTGATGAAGCTGTCTAAATCCCCGTCCATGACTGCGTTGATGTTACCGACTTCGCAACCTGTGCGATGGTCTTTCGCCATTGTATACGGCATGAAAACGTAGGAGCGAATCTGTGCACCCCACGCGATTTGGAGTTGTTCGCCTTTTATATCGCTTATTTTTTCGAGGTGTTCGCGCTCTTTTATCTCGATTAACTTCGATTTCAGCATACGCAGTGCGTATTCACGGTTCTGCACCTGACTTCGTTGGGTCTGGCAGCTCGTGACTATTCCGGTGGGACGATGGATTAATCTTACAGCAGAACTTGTCTTATTGACTTTCTGGCCGCCCGCCCCCGATGCCCGATAGAATTCGGTCTCTAAATCTTCCGGGCGAATGTCGATTTGTACGCTGTCATCTATTTCCGGCATGATTTCGCAACTGGCGAAACTCGTGTGTCGTCTCCCGGACGAATCAAACGGAGAGACCCGCACAAGTCGATGAACCCCGTTTTCTGATTTGAGGAATCCGTAGGCATTAATTCCTTTAATCAGGACGGAAACGCTTTTAAGCCCGGCTTCCTCTCCGTCGAGAAAGTCGAGCAGCTCTACTTTGAAGTTGCGGCGTTCAGCCCAACGGGTGTACATACGGTAGAGCATATTCACCCAGTCCATAGCCTCGGTTCCGCCTGCCCCGGAATGTAGAGTGAGAATCGCGTTTTTGGAATCATATTCCCCCGAGAGCAACGTGGACAGTTTTTGTGTTTCCAGGTCGCGCTTTGCCGCCCGGGCGAGGGTGGTTATTTCCTCGAACAACGCTTCTTGTTCGGATTCGTCGGATTCAAGGGCTAATTCAATCATGGTCAGAACATCATCGAACGCAGTTTCCAGTTTTTTATGCGTTTCGATGGTGTTTTTTAAATCGCCGAGCTTCTGTTGCAGTTTTTGCGCCGACTCCGGTTCAGACCAGAAATCCGGAGCCGACGACTTTTCTTCGAGAACGGCGATTTCCTTTGCAACGTTTTCGAGATTTAAGGCGAGAGACAGCTCTTTCAGCGATGGTTTCAACGACTCAAACTCGTGTCGCAGTTCTTCTAATTGAAGCATATTGTCCCTTTCCTGTTTAAAACATTTTCTTTAACTTTTCTAAAAAACTTTCTCGTTTGACAAAGTTTTTTGTCGTTAAAGACTCGTCTAACTTCGCAAGAAGTTCTTTCTGCTGTTTGGTTAAGTTATTCGGGATTTCAATTACCACCCGAACAAGTTCATCTCCGCGGCTTTCACGGCGCAACCGCTGAACGCCCTTCCCTTTTAACCGGAACATCGTGTCGGGCTGGGTTGATTCGGGAATGGTCAATTTGACCGGTCCGTCAATCGTCGGGACTTCTACTTGTGCACCCAATGCCGCCTGGGAATAAGTCAGCGGGACTTCAATATGAACATCAAATCCGTCTCGTGTGAATACAGGGTCTTTTCGCACACTGATTCGTGCGTTCAAGTCACCCCTGCCGCCGCCGTTCACCCCCATGTGACCTTCACCACGCAAAGAAAGAATCTGCCCGTTGTCAATCCCCGCGGGAACGATAATCTTGAGCTTTTTCTTGATTTGCGTTCTGCCCTGCCCAGTACAAGTCGTACACGGCGATTCTATAATCTTGCCTTTTCCGTTACAGCGGGAGCAGGTTTTCCAGCTTTGAGTAACTCCTATGAATGACCTTTGTGTAAACGGAGTTTTTCCTCTGCCGGAACACTCGGTGCAGGTTTGCGCCGACGTTCCGGGTTTTGCCCCCGAACCGTCACAGGTGTCGCAGGGTTCCATACGGTTGATTTCGATTTCATGGTTCACACCTTTGCAGGCTTCCATGAAACTTATGTCGAGGTTGATGGAAATGTCGGAACCTTGGCGCGCGGCACTCGCCGAAGAGCTCGAATTGCGCCCCCCGAACAGGTTGTCGAATATATCGCTCAGGTCAATTCCTCCGCCTTCGAACCCGCCAAATCCGCCGAAACCGCCGAATCCCCCTCCGAATCCGCCGCCTCCGCCGCCATATGACGGGTCTACCCCCGCATGACCGAATGAGTCATACTTCTGGCGTTTTTTAGGGTCAGACAAGACTTCGTTAGCCTCGTTCACTTCTTTGAACTTGACTTCTGCTTCGGGGTTATCCGGGTTCAAGTCCGGGTGGAACTGTTTCGCTTTTTCGCGGAACGCCTTTTTGATTTCTGCATCGGTCGCGCCTTTTTTCAGCCCCAATACTTCATAATAATCACGTTTATCTGCCATAAATGTTTCCTTTTTTCTTGTTTAATTGGAAAAGTAAGGGTGTAATACCCCACCCGCAGGGCGAGGGGTGCAGGGCTTGCCCCGCGGTGTTACCTTACATTTTCAAACCGACTGATTGTAATAACGATTCTCCAACGCTTCACAAAGAAGTGAAGAGAAATTGACTTGCTCTTTCTCGGCGAGCGTGTTCAAATACATCGGAATAGTAAGAACTTTTTCAACCGGGGTTGAGCAATACTTTTTTTGATATACGAGCCTGTCAAACTCCACAACAGCAACGAACTGCCCTTCTTCAACTTTGATAGTTTCAGGATTAGATGGTTCGGCTATATCTTCGTTCCTTTCAACAAGGACTTCAAGATATAACCCCAGTGCTTCCTTGGATTTCTCAATTGCTTCGGAAACGCTTTCTCCGAATGAGTTGCAACCGTCTAAATCAGGAAACCAAATCATATATCCGTTGTCTTCTTTCTGTAAAACTGCTGTATAATAGTGTTTAGTTTTCATAAGCATGCTCCTTAATCAAAAATCAAATAAAATCGCATTTCATTTTAACCCCAGGTCTTTGAGAATCTTCTGTTCCAAGCCTTTTCCTAAATCTTTACAGTGCATGGGAATAACGGTTGTTTTGCCTGTTTCGGTATGTTCTATGAATATATGTGACCCCCTCTGCCGGACTTCTCTACACCCATTTTCTATCACGAATTTTAGCATCTGTTTTGATGTTTTTGCCATTTTACGCGCTACCTTTCCCTATTTGTTTTCAAATTCACTATCTTCTATGTACGGGGCGATTCGTTCGCCCCAATTATTGAAAGTAGGGGTGTAATACCCCGCCTTGCGGTGTTATCTTATCATTACTCGGTGAAATCGGCATCTACCACGTTGTCGGGGGTGGGTGCTTCCGACGCATAGCCGGACGAGTCACCTGCAGGCTCACCCGATTCCGCTCCTGCCGCCGCCCCTTGTTCTTGATAAATCCTGCCGAATATAGTCTGTGCCTCCTTCATCAGCTCTTCTTTAGCCGATTTGATTTGCTCGATGTTTTCGCCTTTAATCGCCGACTTGAGTGAATCCAACAACGGTTCGATTTTCGCTTTATCATCGTCGGTGACTTTGTCGCCGAAATCGGCAATTGACTTTTCAATCTGGAATACCGTCTGGTCGGCTTCATTTCTGATTTCGACTTCTTCTTTGCGTTTACGGTCTTCTTCAGCGAACGCTTCGGCGTTCTTAATCGCTTTGTCGATATCGTCTTTGCTCATGTTAGTGGAAGCGGTAATCGAAATGTTCTGCGATTTTCCCGTACCCAAATCCTTCGCCGAAACGTTTACGATTCCGTTCGCATCAATATCGAACGTAACTTCAATCTGCGGAATCCCTCTCGGTGCGGGCGCAATCCCGTCAAGACGGAAATTCCCGATTAACTTGTTGTCTTTTGCGAACTCACGTTCGCCTTGCAGCACTTGAATATCAACACTCGGCTGATTATCTGCGGCGGTGGAATATACCTGCTTTTTCGTTACGGGAATGGTGGTGTTACGTTCAATCATCTTCGTGCATACACCGCCGAGGGTTTCGATTCCGAGTGAAAGCGGGGTAACGTCTAACAGGAGAAGGTCGCCGCCTAATTCTTGATTGAGTATACCGCCTTGAATCGCCGCACCCATAGCCACACATTCGTCCGGGTTGATTCCCTTGAAAGGTTCTTTCCCGATGAAGTTCTTGACCGCTTCCTGAACGGCGGGAATCCGTGTAGAACCGCCGACTAACAGCACCTTGCCGATTTCATCTTTAGAAAGTCCCGAATCTGACAACGCTTGTTTCAGAGGAACCATGGTCTTTTCGACTAAGTCTGCTGTCAATTCGTTGAATTTCGCGCGGGAAACGTCAACACTTAAATGTTTCGGGCCGGTCGAGTCTGCTGTAATATACGGAATATTCACGTTGACGGTCGCCGAACCCGAAAGCGTGATTTTCGCTTTCTCTGCTTCGTCCTTCAGTCTCTGCATTGCGATGCTGTCCTTGCTCAAATCGACTCCGTTGGTTTTCTTGAATTCGCTTGCCAAGAAATCTATGATTCTCTGGTCGAAATCGTCTCCGCCGAGGTTGTTGTTTCCCGCAGTCGCGAGAACTTTTTGGATTCCGTCACCCATTTCAATAACCGAAACGTCGAAAGTACCGCCGCCCAGGTCATAGACGAGGATGTTCTGCTCTTGCTCTTTGTCCATTCCGTAAGAAAGTGCGGCGGCAGTGGGTTCGTTGATTATACGCTTGACGTTTAACCCGGTGATTTCCCCTGCGTCTTTAGTCGCTTGCCTTTGCGCATCGGTGAAATACGCCGGAACGGTTATAACCGCATCGGTGACTTTCGTGCCGAGGTACGCTTCGGCATCGGTCTTGAGTTTTTGTAGAATCATCGCCGAAATCTCTTGCGGAGTATACTTCTTTCCGTCGATGTCCACTTTATGGTCGGAACCCATTTTCCTTTTAATCGAAATAATCGTTTTGTCGGGGTTAGTGACCGATTGGTTCTTCGCAAGTTGACCTACTAACCTTTCGCCGTCCTTCGTAAACGCAACGACAGAAGGCGTAGTCCGCGAACCTTCCGCATTAGCAATTACAATCGCTTCCCCGCCTTCAATGACGGAAACGCATGAGTTAGTTGTTCCTAAATCAATACCTATAATTTTAGCCATTTCTTTTTCCTCCTTATATTACAATGATTTATTTGGTGTAGATTTTTTTCTTAAGGCGAATTCAGCCTAATTATTCAAGCTTTTTTTGAATCGCTCAAACTCCTGCACAACATCTTCGATGTCTTCTTTTTCCATTTTTGCTCTCGTGCTAGCAATTAGGGACTTGAAGTCACCCGTGAATTCTGCCAGCATTAACGAGAACAGCTTATCTTTCTCTGCATGACGGGTATCTACCTGCGCCATAACATTTCCTCCTTTACTTCACTATACTGACCATCGCAAACCGTATAACTTTATTCCCGATTTTATAGCCTTTCTGGAATATTTCGGCGACTTTTCCGCTTTCGAGGGTGTCGTGTTCAACCTGTTTTACCGCTTGATGAACCGCCGGGTCGAAATCTTCATCGGTAATCTCTTCAACTCCGAGATTCTTCAACGTCTGAACAAAGCTCTCGTACACCATTTCGATGCCTTTTTTGTAGTTTTTATCGGTGCATTTCGCTTGCAACGCACGTTCGATGTTGTCGATTACCGGGAGGAACGCCGCAACGTTATCAGCGGTAATGTCCGGGACGAGTTCGAGTCGTTCTTTCGCAGTCCGCTTACGGAAGTTGTCGTACTCTGCCGTCTGCCGAAGTAACTGGTCTTTCAGACCCTCGATTTGATTATCGACTTCGCCATCGTTCTTTTCCTTTTTCTTGATGAAGCTCATGTATCCTCCTGCTTTTTTACGTTTAGATTCGTTTTCGTAAATCTTTCTGATTGCGATAGTGTCACCTAAAACAAAGACTTCCAACTTATCTTTGCTTTGAATATCCAACCTCCGCATTAATTCAATCGGAATCGTCACCCTGCCGAGTGCGTCCAGTTTCCGCAAGAATCCCATTAAATACATTTGACAATCTGTGTCGGGTTCTTTGTCGGAGGGTTTACGATACGCTATTCCTTCTTCCCAAAGAAAAACTTCCAGTTCATCTCCGGGTTCCATTTCGAACCTTCTTCTCATGCCCATAGGGATTACGAACCTCCCCAGATTATCGAGCTCTCTGGTAGCTTTGTTTAATTGCATTTCAATGCCTCCTAAATTTATTTTCTATTTTTTTGAACACGGTTTGTTTATTCCGGTTCTTCTTCTTTTTGAGATAACCTTCGCGTTACTTTGTCTGCGAAATACTCTATATAAGGAATCAGCTTTTTGTAATCCAAACGCATAGGCCCGATTACCCCGAAACTCCCCGCTACCTGTTCGTATTTCCGGAAGTTTCCCGCAATAAGACCCGAATTCGATACCGTGAAGGTGCTGCTTCCGTCTTTGTTTTCTTCACCGAAAATTACGTTAATCCCCGAAAATGCCGTGTCTAATAATTCGGTGAAAGCGTTTCGGTTTTCAAGAATCGAAAGGATTTCCTGCTTTTGCAAATCCTTGAACGCAATTAGATTCGCCTGACCTTCAAATCGGAACGATTTTTCGGCAACCTCCCCCGAAAGTGCGGCAACCGCTTTCAGCAACGGCGATAACGAAACCATATAGCTCCCAAGTGCAGTTCCCAATTGCTCGACGTATTCGGCTGACAAGTTTTCCGGATTCACCCCCGACAGATTTTCGTTAGCGAACCGCGTGAAGAAGTCGAGTTGTTCACGGTCTAAATCAAACGAAAGCCGACAAACACGATTTTTAATCCCGCCGCCGGATGTCACCAGAAGAAGCAGATAAACCCGTTTACCGGTCGGAATGACTTCTACTTTAGTAATCACCGAAAACTTACTGACATTTGAGGTTGATATCACCGCACACTTAGTCAATTCGGCTAAAACGTGCGACGCACTCTCGATTAACGTTTCGTCGGAATCACCTTCGATATTGCTCAAAGCCGAATCAATGTTCTGTTTGTCTTCTTCCGACAGTTCCGGCTCACTTTCGGGAACCATCTTTTCTATATAGAGCCGATAACCCTTCACCGTAGGAATACGCCCTGCGGAAGTGTGAGGATGGTCGAGATAACCCTCTTGCTCAAGAATAGCCATCTCGTTTCGAACCGTGGCGGGCGATACTTTGAAACTCAACCTCTCGGAGAGCAGCTTTGAACCGACCGGTTCGCCCGTTTTGATGTATTCGTCGATAATAGCTTCCAGAATCTTAAAACCGCGACCGGACAAATACACCACCCCCGATTCAAGTTTAGCACTCTGCACTCTCGAGTGCTAAAAGCAGTTTATCATGTTTTTCGGGTGATGTCAATAGTTTTTTCAAAAATTTTTTAAAAAAGTTTGCAATGCAAGGAAAAATGTGATATAATGGGAAACAGCGACTCTTTTGTATAATCGCGCGTGATTCGTTTTTGCGGATTGCGTGAGGAAAGTCCGGGCATCGAAGAGCAGGCTCGCTGCTAACGGCAGCCGGAGGCGACTCTAGGGCGAGTGCAACAGAAATAGACAACTCCGACTTAGTTGGAGTTCAGGTGGAAAGGTGAGGTAAAAGCTCACCGGGGTAATGGAGACATTACTGCCATGTAAACCCGAGTCGATGCAACGCAGCAGGTTACACCCCTTGCTCGGGGGACTGCGATAAAGCGGCACGACCGCATCGGTGACGATGCGGCTTGAAAAGCCCTTCAACAAATCTGAAGATTTTTTGGGGGTTTGGGGAGCTAAACAAGAGCTCACAGGTAGCGGCTCTGTCGCCGGCAGATGAGCTTGACGATTTAGACAGCCCCATTAATGAGATAAATGATTATACACGACAAAACCCGGCTTACAGAAAGGGTCGCTTATTTCCCTATTATTAAAGAAGGAGAAAATATTCATGAAAAGAATGAAACGAAAAATCCTGTCGCTGTTAATCGCGACCGCAATCCTAATCTCGGCAATCCCCATGACGTTGAGTGTTTCGGCGAATGCCGTTGTTCGTAAAGGAGACGTTGACGGTGACGGTTACATCAGAATTTCCGACGTACTCGAAATCCTCAAGTACTTAGCGGGAATGAACAGTGTTATCAAAGACAGCGGGGTTGAGTTCGATTCTGCGAGAATCACCGGGGGCGCGACTCCTGTAATAGGAGATGCCCTGGAAATCCTCAAATTGTTAGCGGGAATGTCTAATCTCATCGAGGTGAAGCCGCAGATGTTCACGTTCGACCTGCCGAACGGGTGGGAAGAGGAATATTACGAGTATAGAGATTACGGTTCGCCGGTTATCGAATATTACGCACACAATGATGAAACGCAATCTTACATTTGGGTTATAGCTAACCCGGTTTCCGTGTTAGATGAACTCTTTTGGACGGATTCGGGTGTTAGTTTTGTCGGACTTACGCTAGACGAAATTGCCGCTTATGAGAACGTATCTACAGAAGAACTGATTGACACAATTCATTGGATGGTAGTTGAGCATTATTCACGGTTTTATGAAGAGGCGTTTGGGGAAGCTGTCTTTTTCGCCGGGTTTACAACGATAGGCGGATTTCCGGCAACCGTATTTACGATTGAGGAATTGGGATATGAATCAAACGGCATATATTTAGTGTATCATAATAGGGGAATTTATGTAATTTATGCTGAAGTTTACGGTGAAGATGATGTTGATATCAATGCTTTAATCGGGACTTTCAAAATCGTTTAATTTTTCTTTTAAGTTTTCTTTTGAATTTCTTTCAATTTTCCTTCGCCGATTCGACTTGACGAATCGGCGAAACTATGTTATAATGCTCTCCATGAATAAAAAAATATCAGTAGGCGTCGCGATTAGTTTGATTGCAATCGCCTGTACGGTTACGTTCGTCGTCACGTGGACGATTGCGTTTAATATGTATAACAACATGATTCCTGTGAGTGAGCGGGACGAAATCAATTCCAAAATGCAGGAAATCGATTCGTTTCTCAGAAGTAATTTCCTTTATCACGATGAAATCGACAAGGAAAAACTCGCCTACGGGATTTTCTCCGGGTATATTTCCGGTGCCGGGGACAAGAATATGCTCTATATGACGCGGGAAGAATACGCTAACCGTCTCAACATAGAAAACGGTCAGATTATCACCCCCGGGATTAAAGCCGAGAAAGACGGCTCGGATTACATTAAAGTAGTTGAAGTGTATTCCGGTTCCGATGCCGAAAACAAGGCTGTACTTCCCGGAGATATTATCACGAGTGTAGACGGCAGCCCCGTCCTTGAAATCGGGCAGGATGCCGCAATCAAACTTATCGAAAGCGGGGCGAATCCTAAGGTCGATGTGGTCATTCAACGGGAGGGGGAGGTCATTGAATATTCCCTTACACGTCAACCGCTTCCGATTGTTTCGGTGGGTTCGGTTGTAGTCAATAACGTGGGATTTATTCGGATTACCGATTTTTCGTCGGCTACCGCCGGTCAGTTCGAAGCTGAGTTGAACGCAATGAATTCGTCCGGTGAATCGGGAATCCGTGCTTTGATTATCGATGTTCGGGCTAATTCGAGTGATGTGTACGCTCCGATTCCCGATATGCTCGGTCGTTTAATCGGGGAAAACACCGTCGCTCATACCGAACACCGCGGCGGTTTGCGTAAAGATTTCATTTCCACGCAGGATTTGCGGTTGTTGCCGGATATTCCGATTGTAGTACTCTGCGATTCGGGAACGTCGGGCGCGGGGGAACTTTTTGCCGCATCGCTGAAACTTTTCGGCGGCGCGCAGATTGTCGGGTCGAAAACAGCGGGAAATTCTTACCTGCAGGAGACCCAGCCGCTTAAAGACGGAAGCGCAATCAGGGTGACGGTGGCGAAAATCGTTCTCGCAGGGGAACTCGATTATGCGGACACCGGGCTTGTTCCCGATTATGAAGTTGAGTCTGCGGGAGATGTTTCGTACAACCTCGAAACGCTTTCACGGGCGGGGGATATTGAAGAAATCTCGCAGGTTTCCGACCTGCAGATACGTAAAGCGTTTGAAATCCTTGAGACCATTACCACCAACGTCGTCGAAGATGATTGAGCGGTTTTTGCTGTGATGGAGTCACAAGGGGCGCAGTATAAAAAAGAGTGCAGTATAAAAAATTTAGAAAGGCATGGTCATAATAATGAGTAACAAAACAATTTTAACACATGAGGGTCTGAAAAAGCTGGAGGAAGAGCTTGAATTGCTCAAGACAGTCAAACGGCGGGAGGTTGCGGATAAAATCAAGGTCGCACTGTCGTTTGGTGACTTGTCCGAGAACTCCGAATATGACGAGGCGAAGAATGAGCAGGGGATTGTCGAGGCGAGGATTGCGCAAATCGAAGCCACGCTCACCCACGCGGAAATTCTTGATGCGGAAAGCCTTAATACCGACCAAATCCAGGTCGGGAATAAAATCAGGATTAAAAATCTCGATAACGACAAGGTTCTCGATTTATGGATGGTCGGTTCGCGGGAGGTCGATATGAAGGTCGGCAAAATCAGTGATGAATCGCCCGTCGGAAAAGCCTGTGTCGGACGTTCGGTCGGGGATGTAGTCGAAGCTGAAACCCCCGGCGGAAAAGCGAGATACGAAATTCTCGAAATCTCTAAGTAAGTGAGGATGAACAGTGGAAAATAATCAAGGAACAAGCCCGGAAATTTCGCCGGAAATCTCACCGGAAGAATACCTTGCGGGATTGAAAGAGCAAAATCGTCAAAGAGTAGAAAAGCTGAACGCCCTCAAATCCGAAGGGCGCAGTCCGTATATTGAGACGAGTTATCCTGTCACGATTCTGTCGGGGGAAATCCACGGTGACTTTGACAATCTCGACGGAAAAGATGTCGCCATTGCGGGGAGAATTACCAGTTGGCGGGACATGGGGAAGGCAAACTTCATTGATATTCGTGATTCGGACGGGCGGATTCAAGTCTACGTCAAGAAAGATGATGTAGGGGATGCGGCTTTCGCTGAGTTTAAGACCTGGGATTTAGGAGATATAGTCGGGGTGAGCGGGTTCGTGTTCAGAACACGCAAGGGCGAAATATCGGTTCACGCAAAGTCGCTGATTCTGCTGTCGAAGTCTTTGCATCCATTGCCCGAAAAGCACCACGGTCTTCGCGATAAAGAGGAGCGTTACAGAAAACGTTACCTCGACCTTATCACAAATCCCGAAGTGAGTGACGTTTTTGTGAAGCGTTCCCAAATTTTGCAGCATATTCGTACTTTCCTGGACTCACGCGGATTCCTTGAAGTCGATACGCCGGTGTTGCACACGCTTGAAATCGGGGCGGCGGCACGACCGTTCGTGACACGGCACAACGCACTTGATATAGAAATGTTCTTGCGAATCGAGACCGAGTTGTATCTGAAGCGTCTGATTGTCGGCGGATTCGACAAGGTTTACGAAGTCGGACGGATTTTCCGTAACGAGGGCATGGATTCTACCCATAATCCCGAGTTTACGTCTATTGAGCTGTATCAAGCATACACCGACTATTTCGGAATGATGGATTTGATTGAAGAAATGTATCGTGAACTCTGCGAGAAAATCGCAGGGGGTGACACGCTGACTTATCGCGGGGTTGAAATCGCATTGGGGAAACCCTGGGCGCGTATGACAATGCAGGAATCGGTCGAGAAGTATACCGGTAAAGCCGGATTGAAAGGCTTCGAGTTGATTGAAGCGTTTGAAGAACACGTTGAGCCTAATTTGGTTCAGCCGACGATTATCTACGATTATCCGGTTGAAAACTCGCCGTTAGCGAAACGTAAGCCGAACAATCCCGATTTTACCGAGCGGTTTGAGTTCTTTATATACACATGGGAGTTCGGGAACGCGTTTTCGGAGTTGAATGACCCGCAAGACCAACGCGAACGTTTCGCTAAACAAGTCGCCGAGAAACGTGCGCAGGGATTCAACGCCGAAATAGATGAGGATTACATTCTGTCGTTGGAATACGGGCTTCCTCCTACCGGGGGGTTGGGACTGGGATTAGACCGATTGGTCATGCTCCTGACCGACAGCGCGTCTATTCGTGATGTGTTGCTGTTCCCGACTATGAGACCGATAGTATGAGTACGAATGATAAACGAGAGCTCTTGAAACTGAAACAAGGGCTAATCACCGAAGAAGAAACCACGCTTGAACTCGAGAAGACACTCATCATAAAACCCCGCGGGTGGGCTGCGGTGATGAATTTTGCGTATCATAACAAGTTCTATCTCTGGGTTGTCGGCTTTTTCATGATTGTTACGACATTCTTCGTCTATTTTGCGTTGACGAGTGAGAAATACGATATAACCATTCTGTTGATTGCAGACGAAGAAAAGTCGTCCGACTTTTTCTTTGGGGAACAGCGTGCTTTAAAACAGTCAATAGACCGGTTCGTACCCGACTTCAACGGTGACGGAAAGCAAAGTGCGGCTTGCCTGTTCATAGACCTGGTTAAAGAAGGGAGAAGACATGACATTATCCACGGAAACTCAGTCAAGCTGTTTGGGGAGGTTCAATCGGGAAATGCGTTGATTTTCATCGGGAACAAAGACGCACTGGAAATGATTCCGCTTTCGGCGGATATCGAAGTAGAGGATTTTTACGTTAACCTCGCACAGTTTTCTCCTAATGCCGACGGGTTTTTCTTCCCCGTGAAGGGTTCGGTGCCGGGAGACGGAGATTATTTCGAGTATGTCGATGTGCCGGAAGACCTGTATATCGCATTACGCAAAGGGAAAAATGCCAAACGCCCCGAAAACGAGTCCGAGGCGTTGACCGTGATTGAAAATCTGTTAAACGGAATTTTAGTCAGCTAAAGTTCGTTATCATCGACTTCTTGTTTAGCGAAGTCTGCATCGTCATCAAGCCGATGGTATGAACGACCATTCCCATAGCGTTCGTCGCGATAATCGTTGAGAATCAGGCTTTGAAAAACCGGGGTCACATGTTTTTTCGGGTCGATTCGGGCATGATTGCCGTGAAGTTTCTTGTTTTCGTTCATGGGTCTGAAAATCTCCTTGCAAAATAAAGTATTAAACCGCACGCACGATAAGTTGCGGAGCAATATACCAATATTCTGCCGAAATCGGAGAAAATTATGCGTAAGAAAAGTTTCATGAAAATGCTGCTTGTCGGTCTGGGATATATGTTTATGGGAAACCTCCTGGCAACGATTATGGCGTTCTCGCTCAGTTCTTTAATGAGCGAAACCTTCATGGTGGGTATGGCTGCACTGTTCGCAATGGCGATTTATCTGTTGTTAGTCGCTGTTCCTGCTTATAAAGACGGAGTTGCCGAGGGGATTAAAGCCAAGAATCAAAGCCCCGATGAATCCATTGCCAAACCTAAACACACCTGGGCATTAATCGGGGTGATTTTGTGTGGGGTGATGCTGATTCCCACGATTGTGTATCTGTCGGGCTCGCTTAATATGGGGGTTTATCGCTTGATTTGCGGTGCGATTTTTCCGTTGTCTTACTTTTTTGAGTGGACTGTTTTGGGTGACATCGGTATTACCGAAAGGGGATTCTACGGTTTCGCGCCGTTTGTTTTTATGGGATTCTACGCATTGACGATTCCTGCGTGTCATCTGGGATTTATGTTGGGCTTCGGAGATAAACTCAACAAGGATAAGATTATGTATAAGTAATTTGCAATTTGCCAAGAATTTGGCGGAGGATTTTGCAAACGAACCATGATTGTGAGAATAAATTCATGCTGAACATCAAAAAAATACGCGGCGACTTCGGGGAAGCCGCCGTTTGTGCTTATTTAACAGAGCGCGGTTACGAAATCATACAGACTAACTACCGCAAGTCAGGCGGTGAAATCGATATAATTGCAAATAATATTTGCTATAACGACGAAATCGTGTTCGTTGAAGTCAAGACAAGAAAATTCGGAAGTTTAATTGACGGGTTGGAGTCGGTCACGCAGGAGAAAAGACGGCGAATTGTCAAGACAGCCGGTTCGTTTCTTCGGGAGAATCCGCAGTTCGGTGGTATGAACGCACGATTCGATGTCGCCGCGGTAATCGTTACTACAGAAGAGTTGCCCCGGGTTCTCGAAATCGAATACATTCGTGATGCGTTTGAACCGGCTTTGCTCTGATTGTCATTGTGTCATGTGGAATTTTTCGTTTTTCTTTGCCCCGATTAAGTAAAGCAACGGTGCTGCCGAAAAGAGTATCAGCGAAAGCAAAGAGAAGATTACGATGGTCGCGGTCAGCCCCAGAAGAATCCCCGAAAGTATGACCAGTCGGTTTGATTTGTTCGGGGTGTTACCGTAGACGAGTCCCATGATTGCCACAACGAGCGAGTAAACGCCGATTAGGACTACGAACATTCCGACAACGGCGAAAGCCGCCGACATAGCCGGAAATTCGATAGTGAAAAGCGTTAACATACTCAATAAAAAAGAAAACGCACTTCCTACGGTTGCGATTACAACCCCCGACCACATAATTATTATCGATTGAAAGAGCAGCAGAACCGAAGAGACACGAACCAAGTGTCTGCCGGGAGATTTTATCGGCTTGTTCAAATTCCGTCACCCCCTATGAAATATGACAGCGGCTGAATCTCGCCCAAATCGTAGGGAGTCCCTTTATAAACGCAGAAGTTCAGCCAGTTGGAGTACATCAAGCTTGCGTGACCCCGCCAGGTGTACAACGGCCGATTTTCGGGGGCATCGCCGGGGAAATAATTGTACGGGATTTCCGGGTTTATACCCTTCTCCACGTCTCGCTGATATTCGTTTTTGAGGGTGTTGTGGTCGTATTCGGCATGACCCGTCACGAAGAATCGTCGGTCACTCTTATCGGCGATGATGTGCGTCCCGGAAAGCGGAGAGCTTACCAGGATTTTCAAATCTTTACAGGATTCGACCTCTTCGGGAACAACCTCGGTATATCTCGATTGCGGTACGTAGAACACTTCGTCAAACCCTTTCAGCAACGGATGATTCCGCTCATCGCAATGGGCTTTTTGCGGATAAATCCCCGAAAGTTTCTTCGGTAATTCCCGCTTATTGATTCCGTAGTGATAGTAAAGCCCTGCCTGCGCCCCCCAACAAATGTGCATGGTGGAGTACACGTTGGTCTTCGACCACTCCATAATCGTGCAGAGTTCGTCCCAGTAAGCGACCTCCCGAAACTCTAACTTCTCGACCGGCGCACCTGTGATTACGAGTGCGTCGAAACGTTCGTCTTTGACTTCATCAAAAGTTGTATAGAATGACGACATATGCTCACTTGATGTATTAGTCGAGGCATAGGTAGCTGTTTTTATGAGGGTTATGTCAATTTGAATCGGCGAATTCGACAGCAAGCGCATGAGCTGTGTCTCGGTTTCGATTTTAGTGGGCATCAGGTTGACAATCGCGACTTTAAGCGGACGAATATCCTGCTTTAACGCTTCGTCAGTCGCCAAAACGAATATGTTTTCGTTTTGCAGGGTTTTATAAGCGGGCAGATTCCGCGATATATTTATAGGCATGGTGATTCGACCTTTCCGTAATGTAAGAATAACTTCATTATATCACAAACCCTAAACAGAATCAACCCCGGAAGCGTAAACTCCCGGGGTTGATTCACAAGGAAAAAAGGAAAACAATGAAAACAAGCAGTTTTAATGGGTCGGAGTAATAATACGTGTAGTCTAGATTTCCAGCAACGCGCCGATGAAAATCGGTGTATTTGTCGTGTTATCAACAATCGCGAAGACGAATGGGCGGTTCAAGTCAACCTGTTTTGGTGTCAGTGACCAATCCCAAGCGTCCACGACCACCGTTGTTACTGCCGCCGCTTTCGTGCCGGATTCATCTACTTCGATAAAAGTCTTGTGAAAAACGCCGCCGATATAGATGTTTCCATCCGGGGAGAGTGCTGTGCCGAGTTTCGAGAAGTCTGCATCGCGTTCATTGAATGCGGTAGACATTCCCATAGCTTTCAGAATATCGTTGAGTTCTATATCATATTCAAACGTGAATTTCGGCAGGAAGGTAATCAAGCCTTCTGACGGAGTTCTTGCCGACTTGAGTGCCTTGGTGATACCTTCCCCGCTCATGCTCTCGATATAGTCTTCGATGCTTATCCCCTCATTCGGAAGGAATGCCGCAAAGGAATAGTGTCCGCCGGCATAATCTTTGGTGAAGCCGGTCGCATTTTCGGTTTGGAAGTATTTCATGTCCTTTTGGTCGATTGCCAACATAAAGTCAACGTTTTGTTTGCTTCCGTCGGCTTTGGTGAAGTCACGTTTAATGACATCCTTCTCTTCATACTGTGATTCCCAGGTCGAATCAAAAGCGATTGCGTTAATCAGGAACATAATGGTCAGTGGGTCGATTTCTTCCTCAGGGTTGAGGATTTCGTTAATCATGCCTTGGGTGCTTTGCGAAACCCATTCGTTAATGTCGGTGATTGCTTGGCTATCGAACGCCGACGGTTTAATCAGGGCGTTATAGAAAAGCTCATTCGTTTTAAGGAAGGCTTCCTTTATCGTGAAAATCTTCGGGGTTTCTCTGTACCAAATCGAGTTGGCGATTTCCAGTTTAGAACCCTCCACACTCGGCAATCCCGCTACATATGCCGATAAAGCTTCGTTGAGTTGTGCGAGGCTTAATCCGCGTCCGAGTACGGCTTCCATCTCGGAAAGGGTCGTTCCGTCTGCTCCGTTAGCCGTCATAGCTAATGCAAGCAGAATCGACAGCGGCGAAACCAGATTGTTTTCGTCTGATTTTTCGGCAAAGCTCTTTTTGAATACATCAACCGTTAAATCTGCGAGTGCCGGCGCGAATTCGCTGTGCTGTTCGTACAAAAACGGTGCGGGTGCAGGCTCTTCAATCGGTTCTTTTGGTTCGGGTGCAGGGGTCGAAACGACGGTTCCGTTCAGCCCCAACGCCCCGCTTTGGGTGAAGTCTTTCAGCGACATTGAAACGACCGAATTGTTCGAAACAGCGTACGCATAATCGCCGATATACAGTCCGCGCTTGAATTCCGTTTGAGAGCCTTGGGTGTTGCTTAAAATTTCACCGAGCAGCGTGAATCCGTTTTCGGAATCATACGAAAGGAACGCAAATCCCGAAACCTGCCCGCCCGTGGCGGATTTAATGTATGGGAAGCCGATGATATTCTTCTCCGGTACAACAAGAACCGATTTATGCTCACTTTCAAATGGGCTGCTATAGTAAGCGTAGGAACCGTTGTTTGTGTTGTTGGTGAGTTGATAAACGTCCAATTCGTTCAGCTCTTCGCCGTCTGCTACGTCAAACATGGTGATTTTAAGCCCCATGCGGACTCCGTTATCGTCGGTATCAACCCCGAAACCGAGGAGCAATCCCTCTTCGGAATCCCATTGGTGCAGATAGCGTGAGAAACCGGGAATCTTCAGTTCGCCCAGAAGAACAGGGTTAGTGGGTTCGCTTAAATCGAACGCAAACAACGGGTCGGTCTGCCAGAAAGTCACGATGTAGCCGCGGTCGCCGATGAATCGTACCGAGTGAACGCTCTCGCCGAACCCGATTCGGTGAACCTCCGCCAAAATGTTCATACCTTCGTCAAATGTGTACAACGTTCCGCCCTGGAGTCCGTACATTTCGTCGAAATCAATCGGTACAAACGTCCGCATTGCCCAGTAAGTTCCTTGCAGACTTTCGGGAATGGGCAGAATGGTTGTGTTTTCCGATTGTTCGGGGCCTTTACCCCAAATTTCGGTCACTACCCGGAGGATGCCTTCGTGTTCGTCTAAATTGAACTGGTTGCGAATGTTCCCCTTGACCCTGCCTTGGGCGACGTATTCGATTTCGCCCGAGTCAAACGAAAACTTGTCGATGGTGGTGAAGTTTTCGTAGTTGCCGCTCCACCAACCCCATCTCCACCAGAGGTTGCTTTCGCTTCTTGTGATGTAGATGTTTTCGAGGGACGCATAAATGGTCTGAACCGAGCCGAGGTTCGCCATTACCGATACGGGGAGTTCTTCCCGCTCAACGTCAAGCCCGCCGATTACCGTGTAGGAAATGTGGTCGAGTTCTTCCGGGAGGATGATTGATTTCCCGGGAACAATACAGCGTTCCCCGTTTGAGGTGTAGGAAGGAACGTATTCTTCAAGATTTTTGAATCCCAAACTGTCGGAGGTTGCCAGAATTTTCAGCGAAGGCGTGTAGTTGGAAATGAGGTATACGTTATTTTCCGACATTCTTGACGAGTGATATTGCCCCTTCTGCGAATAAGACGAGAGCGGCGCAGAGAAATCTCCGGCGGTATCGTACACATCCACGAATACTTCATGCTCAAAATAAGAGATGTTGGAGGTGTAGGTCTTCCCGTTGTAGTCGTATTCGGTGGGGATTACGGTAAGGTCATGTCTGCCCCAAATCACGACCAGTTTGCCCTCATAAAGCAACATTTCATGGAGTTGGACAGCATCTTCGGGGAGGTTGATTTTAGCCTTGAGATTCATATCCCCGTTGTCGGTTTCGATAACGTTCACGCCGATACCTTCGGAGGTGAATTTGTGTGCCGTTTCGTTATATCTGAGTGTCCCCGGCGCGACCACGTAGATGTTTTTTCCGTCGGTCTTGACTATGTCACCTTCTTGAATCCCTTCAACCTGGTTGTTCGTTCCGGAAAAGTCGAGTTCCGGGGTAGGGTTGCCGTCACTCCATGGGATAGAGTTGGTGGGTACTACGAGATTACGAATTTCTCCCAAGTGCGAGTCATCCCAAAGATTCCCGCCCATTTGATGATTCCAGCCTTCAGCTTGAGTGAGTTCGTTAATCATGCGATACAGTGTGACGTAATCGACATCGGTGTCCATTTTCGCCAACCACATCAGAATAATCAGTACGTCATCGATGGTGATTTTACCATCGAAGTTTAGGTCGAGGCGTTGTGACTCTTCCTCCGAAAGTGTGCGCATCTTCGCGAGATGTTTGAGGATTTCCAGTGCGTCGCCTATGGTGTAGGCGGCAGTTCCCGACGAGTTGCCGGAATTGACGGATTCGGTCGTTTCGGCTTCCGAAATCGAAACCGCCCCGGTTGTAAAGAGCGTGGTGAACAATAAACTCAAGCAGACAAGCAGTGCGGTGAGTTTCCTTCTTACTTTTTGTTGAAACATGGTAACGTTCTCCTTTTATATAAAGATTTGAAGCAGGGAAAATTTCCCCTCTATTAATACAAACAATCGAAAGTGCCGAAATGTTTTAGGTTTTCAAAAAAGTTTTTATTTTTTTTGCGATTTGGGGTTTTTCTGTAAAAAAGCTTGCTTTTTCGATTGTTATACATTATAATAGGTGGGAGTATGTCCGCCGCGCCCGATTTTTCAGTAAATCTTGGGAGAGCAAGGGATAACCTCTAAATTTTGAAAGGGGCAGAAGCCATGACTAATAAAGCTTTTCAGAACGCAATCAGCCAAATGCAGGAAATCGGCGGGAATCGTGAAATCGGTATACTCGACGATGAGTTAAACGTTGTTGCCTGCAGCGAAGTCGAGAAAAACGGCAAAGTGTTATCTCTCCCGTTTTATCGGGATGAATACGAATCTCGTGCGACGGCAATCCATGAAGGGTTTACATACAAACCTTTCAGCGGTTCGGGCAAGCCGGAGTATATCGCGTTCGTTGAGGGAACCGATGAAATTGCTTCAACTATTGCTACTATGCTGACCGTTTCGCTCAATATCGTGAAACAGCATTATGAAGAGAAGTATGACCGGAACAATTTCGTTAAAAATATAATACTCGATAATATATTCCACGGTGAAATCGGAATCAAAGCGCGGGAACTCCATTTTAATCCCGATGTAACGCGGGTCGCACTTTTGATTCGGGTGGGGAGCCAGGTTGACGTTTCGGTTCTGGAAGTCATACGCAACCTCTTTCCCGATAAAAGCAAGGATTTTGTTTTTAATATTTCCGAGAATGATGTTGTGCTGGTTAAAGAAATCCGCCACAACACCGATACAAAAAACCTCGAAAAACTGGCGCGTTCGGTTTCCGATACGCTTTCGGGGGAATTTTTCACTCGTTCGGTTATAGGAATAGGTCTGCCCGTAACGGGAATCCGTGAGCTTGCACGCTCTTTCAGGGATGCACAGACTGCTATTGAAGTCGGCAAGGTTTTCGATACGGATAAGAGCATAATCAGCTATTCAAACCTGGGAATCGCCCGTTTGATATATCATTTGCCGACCGCACTTTGCGATACCTTCCTGGCTGAAGTCTTCAAGCGCGGCGGAACAATCGAAACGCTTGACCATGAGATTATGTTTACGATTCAGCGGTTTTTCGAGAACAGCTTGAACGTTTCCGAGACGGCGCGCAAACTCTTCGTTCACAGGAACACGTTGGTTTATCGTCTCGATAAAATCAAGAAGATGACCGGGCTCGATTTACGTGATTTCGAAGATGCGATTGTCTTCAAACTCGCCCTCATGGTGAAGAAATACCTCTTAACTAACCCTATGAAGTTCTAACGAAATTACGGTAAAGGAAATCGAAATCGTATGGTTGAATTGAAAAACGTTGAGGTTCATTACGGTGAAACCGGAATCGATGCGTTGAACGATGTGAATATTCGCATTAACGACGGTGAGTTCGTGTTTATTGTCGGTGATTCCGGTGCGGGGAAGTCCACCATGCTCAAACTGCTTACCAATGAGCTTTCGCCGACAAAAGGCAGGGTTTTCGTGAACGGGTACAACCTGTCTAAACTGAAGAAGAGCAAACTCCCTAAGTTTCGGCGTTCAATCGGGATGGTGTTCCAGGATTTCCGATTGATTCCCGATATGACTGTTTTTGAGAATGTTGCGTTCGTGTTGCGGGCAACCGATAAATCAAAGAAGGTGATTCGTCAGCGGGTTCCGTACGTGCTGAATCTCGTGAAACTCGCCGACCGGGCAAAATCGTATCCGTCGCAGCTTTCCGGCGGCGAACGCCAGAGGGTGGGAATCGCACGGGCATTCGCCACCGACCCCGGGCTGATTATCGCGGACGAGCCTACGGGAAACATCGACCCGCGGCTTTCTTACGAAATAGTCGAGCTGTTGTTGGACATTAACAAATGCGGCGCGACGGTCATTATGGTAACGCATGAGCATGATTTAGTCCAGTATTTCGGCGGGCGAATCATTAATTTGAAAGGCGGTCGGGTCGTATTTGACGATTATATCGGCGGCAGGGGCACGGGAGAAGAAGTTTGAATGTCATGCCACGTTTGTGGTAGAAAGGCATGGTCATTAAGTATGAGATGGAGTAATTTTACGTATCTTGTAAAGAAGGGCGTTAATTCGGTTTGGTATAACCGAATGATGTCGTTCGCTTCGTTTTGCGTTCTGTTGGTGAGCCTGCTTATGGTGGGGCTGGCAGTTCTTGCGGCGGTGAATATAAACGTGATTTTGAGTTATGTCGAGAATCAGAACGAGATTCTTGTCTTTGCATACGGGGACTTACCCGACAGTGATAACAATCGAATCACAGCAGAATTGCAAGGAAGTCGTTACGTTTCCCCCGGCGGGGTGGTGTTCAAGTCCAAAGAAAGGGCATGGGAAGAGTACCGCGAACAGTATCCCAATGCAGGTTCGTTGTATGAACGCATGGAGCATATGGATTATAATCCCATGCCGAATACTTTTATCGTGACAATCAACGATTTGAGCGGAATCAAGAATGCCGAACGCACCTTCCGTGAAATTGACGGGGTTCGTGAGGTTGCTGCCCCGCATGACTTCGCCGAGTTTCTCGTAAAAATCCGAAACACGCTGACTATTATCGGCGGTGCGGTAATCCTGGCTTTGGTGATTGTCTGCCTCGTTATAATCTACAACTCTTCAAGGGCGAGCGTTTTTGCGCGAAGGCAGGAAATCAATATCATGAAGTATGTCGGTGCGACCAACGCTTTCGTGAAGTTTCCCTTTTTGATTGAGGGATTGTTCATCGGGATTTTAGCCGGTGTAGCTTCGTGGGGGTTGACTACCGTTGCGTATAACTCGATTATTTCGATGTTCGGCAACGATTATATGCTTTGGCAGGTACTCGGCTTGGGCGAATTGATTGCGTTCAGCGATATTTCGTGGTACGTTCTCGCCGCGAACTGCGCCGCAGGCTCACTCTTGAGTGCGACCGGCACGATTATGAACATGGGCAAACATCTGAAAGTCTAGAACCGATTATTATCTATTATAAAGGAATTTTCTCATGAAAAAAAAGTTTTATATCACAACCCCTATTTACTATCCGTCGGGGGAACCCCATATCGGGCATTGTTACACCACCGTCGCCTGCGACACAATCGCACGGTATAAGAAGTGGCAGGGGTACGACGTGTTCTTCTCTACCGGAACCGACGAACACGGCATGAAAATCGAGGAGAGCGCGAAGAAAGCCGGGACTTCTCCGCAGGAATACGTTGACGAAATCGCCGGACGATTCAAGAAACTGTGGAAGTTTATGAATATCGGCTATGACCGTTTTATTCGTACCACCGATGAAGCGCATAAGTCTGCCGTGCAGAAAATTTTCACGGCACTGTACGAAAAAGGCTATATCTATAAGGGCGAATATGCGGGTAAGTATTGCGTCCCGGATGAGTCGTTCTGGACTGCATCACAGCTCAAAGACGGTAAATGCCCGGAATGTGGCAGAGAGGTCATCGATGCAAAAGAAGAAGCGTATTTCATGAAGATGGAACCCTTCGCCGAAAGAATCGAGAAGTTACTCACCGAGGGTGATTTTCTTCAACCTTCGGCGCGGGTCAATGAAATGCTTAACAATTTCATCAAGCCCGGACTGGAAGACCTGTGTGTTTCGCGAACCAGTTTCAAATGGGGAATCCCCGTACCGTTTGACCCCGAACACGTGGTCTATGTCTGGATTGACGCACTCTCGAATTATATCACGCTCCTGGGCTACGAAAATGATGAGTACAGTGACATGAACTACTGGCAGCCGTCAACTGTCAATTGTCAGTTGTCAACTGTTAATTGTCTTCATATGACGGCGAAGGAAATCGTGCGTTTTCACTCGATTATATGGCCGGCGATTCTGATGGGGTTGGACTTACCGCTCCCGAAACGCCTGTATTCTCATGGGTGGATTAACTTCGGCGGGAAGAAAATGGGCAAAAGCACCGGAAACATCATCGACCCGTTTATACTCGGCGAACGGTTCGGGGTTGATGCGGTTCGATATCAGATTCTGCGGGAAATGCCGTTTTCGGGTGATTTTGATTTCTCTAACGAACTCATGCTCAATCGAATCAACACCGATTTAGCCAACGATTTAGGTAATCTGGTTTCTCGAACCGTCGCAATGGTAATCAAATATTTCGACGGGGCTATTCCTGTTTCATCGCTCAAGTTTGAATCGGGCGAAGACAGTGATTTGATGACTAAAGCTGCGAATTTACGGAATAAAGTTGATGAGTTAATCGAAACCCCTAAATTGTCGGAGGCGTTGGGTGAAATTTTTGCGGTGATTTCTCGTGCGAACAAATATATTGATGAGACTACGCCGTGGGTTCTCGCCAAAGATGAGACGAATAAGCCGCGACTTGCGCAGGTTCTGTATAATCTGCTTGAGACCATTCGGATTTGTTCGAGTTTGTTGGCGGCGTTCATGCCGACTTCGATGAAACTGGTATGGGAACAAATCGGCGTTTCGGAATCGGAAGGGGATGTGACCTACGAAAAAGCCGGCGTTTGGAACGATGCGTTCAATTATACCGTTAAGAAAGGTGATATAATCTTCCCGCGGTTCGACATTGCAAAAGAGTTGGAGGGGTGACTTCGACACCCTTGACAAACATGAAAATCTATGCTATGCTCTTCACATGAAAGTTATTATCAGCTATATAATGCTTCTTTCGGTTATAACCTTGTTCACGCTGTTTCTCGATGCGGTAAGCGGCTTATTTGTGTTGATTATTTTCATTTCTGCGATTGTTATTTCAACCGCTCTGCATATTTATGCCGTTAAGGCTTTCGATTGCGACATCTCGGTCAATGCGAATTTACTGGAAAAAGGCGATAAAATCGAAATGCAGGTACGCACCCCGAAAGCGGCGTTTTTTTTGCCGAGCGTTTTCGAGATAAAGTTTAAACTCTCCTACCATCTGAACTGCCGTGAAGAAATCTACGCAATCACATTGGGCAGACAGGAAAAAGCGGGGGTTTTTCTTGTTGATGCGAACTTTTGGGGAAAAGCAAATATAGAAATCGCTCAAATTAAGGCAAATGATATTCTGGGGATTTTTGCAGCTTTGCCGAATTTTGCCAAACTTAAGTCAACCGGAAGAATCTGTAAAAAAAACGTTTTCACTGTGAAGATTTTTCCCGGTATTTCGGAACTTTCTCACAAAGCCGAGTTAATTCGGACGCTGGAGGATGCCAGTATTCACGACGATAACGACCAAAGCAGGGAAATCCCTTTCGCTTTTACGGGATTCCCGGGGTACGAACATCGGGATTATGTACCCGGCGACCCGCTCAAGAGTATTAACTGGAAACTTTCGGCGAAACGTGATAAATTATTCGTCCGTAAACCGGAAGCGTATGCGGGCGGTGACATGGCACTCTTTCTCGATAGTAGGTGCGCCCCGCAAAGCGAGGAGTTCATTCGGGGGCGAATCGCCGAACAGTCCGCGCTTGAATCTATGTTGGCACTGGCACAAACCCTTTCAAAACAAGAAATCTTGTGCAGGGTTTACGTTCTGTTCGATGGGGAATGGGGGGTCACTTCGGTTCAAGGGGCAGATGATATAGAAAATCTGCGATTCGCGCTTACCGAATATTCTTACCGCGAAGACGGCGAAAGGCTTCCTTCTGTTTCGGAGGAAAACGCAAGCGGATTCGTTATATTCACGGCGAACCCCGATGAGGATTTGTATTCGCAAACCGAAGCACTTCGGCATAAAGGCAATAATCCGGAAATCGTATCGCCGATTCAAGGTATTTGCAGTGACTGGCTAATTCAAGAGAACGACAGCGAAATCAGTTTTGTCAGGAGTTAGAGTTTATGAAGGCTATAATCAAATCTGTTTTGTTCCCGTGTTTACTTAGTTTTGTGACTTCCGTATCGGTTTTCTACGTCTATGAAAGCGGCGGATTCTTCAGCCACTTTTTTCCTATAATGGCGATTCTTGCAGGGAACGCATTTTTGTTCTGCGCTTATGAGAAGTTACGGCTCAAAAACAAGACCTGGTTTTCGACCATCGTTGTCATTATTGGGCTGATTTTCGTGTTGTTTATAGCGATTCAGTTGATTTTCGCTCAAGGGGACGGATTATATCGGCATTTTACCGAATGGTTTTTCAAGACCGGGGATACCGTCTTGTATTTCCCGTGGTTTACGGCGGCATTGATGGTTATGTACGTTCCTTTTATTTCGTCAACGATTTTCTACTTCACGAATGTGCGGTATAATGCTTTTTTCGTAATGCTGACCTGTATGACGACCTTCGCGCTTTATGCTAAGACTTTTACGGCGATTCCTTTCATTTTCCCATCTTTGATTATAGCGTTGTTCCTGTTTGTCTCAATCGAGAAGCGTTGGTATAACCCGGCAGCGAATCGGGCGTTGAATTACGGCAAGTTTGTCGCAACCGGGGCGTGTTTCGTGGCGTTGTCGGCGTACATAGCGGGACTGTTTCCGCCTGCCGAGACCACCCCTTACCGACAGAAATTCGACGACTTGATTACCGGGGGAATGACCGGACTGCTCGACCTGGCGGGATTCTCAATCGACGGAAACGTTTCCGGCACTTCCACCCCGTTAACGGTTGATGATGAGCGGATTTTGTTTCAGGTTTATAACGAAACCTCGGACGAAATCGGATATTTGCGGCGGCAGGTGTTTGATTACTGGACGGGGGAGGAATGGGAACACAATGATTCCGGCGGGATGACCTGGGTAGCCCGGTACGTTGAAAATTTGAGTGAACCCTTTGTGTTAGGGTCGTCGCAGGAATTCGTGATGATTCAGGAATTCGTGATGATTCGTATACTGACCTACAGCGATATCGGCTATTTGCCGGTTCCGCCGAATTCTGCGGGAATTTACTTTCCGGATGAGCAAATCCCGAAATCGATTCGCGGGGAGTACTACGTCCAGGGGCGGCGGCGTTCGCATTTTAACAAGGTCTACACCCTCGAATACACTAAATCGCCCTCCGAGGCGAGTGAACCCCTCTTTTACGATTATGAGCGTGAGTGGTACATGGATTCCACTCTGGGACTGTACGCACCGGTTGACTATATGGAGGAAATCCGTGAGCTTGCACTTGAAATCACTGCAGATTACGACAGTGTCTACGATAAAGCCGCTGCGATTGAACAGTATTTCTATAACGGAGAGTTCAAGTACGACGCGGGTTTTATTCCCGAAACCAAAGCGGTGGAGTATTTCTTGTTCGAGTCTAAAACCGGGACTTGTTCCGATTTCGCAACCGCTATGACGATTCTTGCACGGGCGGCGGGAATCCCTGCACGATATGTCGAGGGGTACGTTTTAGATGAATCGGCTAAAACAGATGAAAATGTCTACATCGTTCAGGTCAAACATTCCCACGCATTCCCCGAAATATATATCGAGGGCGAAAACGGCGGCGAATGGGTGATTTTCGAGCCGACCATTCCCGGAGAATCCCGCGAAAGAAGCGGGTTCGGTTATGTAGGTGTGCTTACCGTGCTGATTTCTCTCGGCGGGGCAGGAGTAGGAAGCCTGCTTTTCGTTATTTTCGTATTGCCGAAAATAAAGGAACGCAGATTCCGTCAAAGGCTTCAAGATGCTTCTGCGGATGAGCAGGTTTGCCGGGTTTATAATCGGATTTATTCGCTGTTCATGAAGGAAATGGGCATTAATGAACGTACGTTGTCTTCGGGGGATTTAGACCGATTCGCAAATGCGAGATACCGAACCGAGCTTTCGATGCTTACCGCAAACTACGATAGAGTGGTATACGGTGGAATTCCCGCTGTTGAAGGGGATTTTCCGGGGCTTTATGTAAGGTTTTTTGAGGCTGTTGAAGCTGTCCGAAAAGAATCGAAAAAGCGGGCAAAAAAGAATTAAGAAAAATTTTGAAAAAACACTGGATTTTTCCTTTCGTTTCTGTTATAATGTAAGATGAAATAAATAAATTACTATCAGGAGGACAACCCATAATGGCAAAACAATTCGTGTATCTGTTCAAAGACGGAGATGGTTCGCAGAGGAACCTTCTCGGCGGAAAAGGCGCAAACCTCGCCGAAATGACCAAACTCGGGCTGCCGATTCCGCAAGGATTCACCGTTTCTACCGAAGCCTGCACCCAGTATTATGATGACGGCGAAGTGATTAACGATTCAATCCAGACCGAAATCATGCAGAACATCGACAAGTTGGAGGCTATTGCCGGAAAGAAATTCGGCGATAAAGAAAATCCGTTACTTGTATCGGTGCGTTCGGGGGCGCGTGCTTCCATGCCGGGAATGATGGACACTATCCTCAACTTAGGTCTCAACGACGAAGTTGTAAAGGTAATCGCCGACAAGTCCGGTAATGCACGTTGGGCATACGACTGCTACAGACGTTTTATCCAGATGTATTCCGACGTTGTTATGGAAGTCGGCAAGCAGTACTTTGAAGAATTAATCGAGAAACTTAAACACGCTAAAGGCAACGCCGAAATGCTCGATACGGAACTTACAGCAGAAGACTTGAAAGAACTCTGCGTGCAGTTCAAGGCAGAATACAAGGCGAAACTCGGCGAAGATTTCCCGACCGACCCGAAAGAACAGCTCATGGGCGCGATTAAAGCCGTTTTCCGTTCATGGAACAACGACAGGGCGAAATACTACCGCAGAATGCACGACATTCCCGGCTCGTGGGGGACTGCCGTTAACGTGCAGGAAATGGTATTCGGAAACCTGGGCGATACTTCGGGAACAGGTGTTGCGTTCACTCGTGACCCTTCGACCGGCGAAAAGAAACTGTACGGTGAATACCTCATCAACGCACAAGGTGAAGACGTGGTAGCGGGAATTCGTACCCCGAACCTCATCACCCAGCTTGAACAAGACCTTCCGGAAGCGTACAATGAATTCGTGAAAATCTGTGACAAACTCGAAAATCATTACAAAGATATGCAGGACATGGAATTCACCATCGAAGACAAGAAACTGTATATGCTGCAAACTCGTTCGGGTAAGAGAACGGCTGCTGCTGCCCTGAAAATCGCTTGCGACCTCATCGACGAAGGTTTGAGAACCGAAGAAGAAGCGGTTTGCATGATTGACCCGAAACAGCTCGACGCACTCCTTCACCCGCAGTTCGATACAGCGGCGTTGAAAGCGGCGGCGGTAATCGGAAAGGGAATCGAAGCTTCTCCCGGTGCGGCTTGCGGAAAAATCGCACTTTCGGCTGAAAAAGCGGCTGAATGGGGAAAAACAGGCGAAAATGTAATCCTGGTAAGACCTGAAACTTCTCCCGAAGATATTGAAGGTATGGACTTCTCGAAGGGAATCCTCACCGCAATCGGCGGTAAGACTTCTCATGCGGCAGTGGTCGCTCGCGGAATGGGTAAATGCTGTATCGTAGGAAGCAAAGACCTCAAAATCGATGAAGAAGCGGCAACCTGCAAAATCGGCGGGCAATCATTCAAAGAAGGCGATGTGATTTCACTTGACGGTTCGACCGGTAATATCTACGGTACTGCTATCAAGACGGTTGAAGCTACTATCGGTGGCGATTTCGACCGGATTATGAAACTCGCTGACAAATACAGAAAACTCGGCGTTCGTACTAACGCGGATTCTCCTAAAGATGCGGCGGTAGCTGTTAAATTCGGCGCGGAAGGAATTGGACTGTGCCGTACCGAGCATATGTTCTTTGAAGCGGACAGAATCGCTGCCATCCGTGAGATGATTTGTGCTGAAACCGTTGAACAGCGCGAAGCGGCTTTGGCAAAGCTCGAACCTATGCAGCAGGGTGACTTTGAAGGTATATTCGAAGCAATGGGTAAATACCCCGTAACCATTCGTTTCCTTGACCCGCCGTTGCATGAGTTCCTTGAAGGAATCGATACCGCGGCACTCGCGAAAACCGTCGGTAAAACGAACGAACAAATCAAAGAAATCGTTACGTCTCTGCATGAGTTCAACCCGATGATGGGTCACAGAGGATGCCGTCTGGCGGTCACTTACCCGGAAATCGCGGCAATGCAGACCCGTGCGGTAATTAAAGCGGCAATCGCCGTTAACAAAAAGGGATTAAACGTTGTTCCGGAAATCATGATTCCGCTTATCAGCGAAGCGAAGGAATTGGCGTTCGTTAAAGCGGTAGTAGTTGAAACAGCTAACAAACTGATTGCAGAAGCAGGCGTTCAATTGAAATACCTGGTGGGCACCATGATTGAAATTCCGAGAGCTGCCCTCACCGCTGACGAAGTTGCGGAAGAAGCTGAATTCTTCTCGTTCGGAACGAATGACCTTACTCAGATGACGTTCGGTTTCTCTCGTGACGATGCAGGTAAGTTCCTCGATGCTTACTACAGTACCGGAATTTACGAGTTTGACCCGTTCGCGAAAATTGATACCAAAGGCGTTGGTAAACTGGTCGAAACTGCAGTGAAACTTGGTCGCGGTACTAATCCGAAACTGAAACTGGGAATCTGTGGCGAACATGGCGGCGACCCTTCTTCGGTGGCGTTCTGTCATACCGTAGGACTCGATTACGTTTCCTGCTCGCCTTTCCGTGTACCGATTGCGAGATTAGCGGCGGCTCAAGCGGCTATTGAAGATGGTAACGTGAGTAATAAAGGCTAAAAAAGCATAGTGATGTCGATGGGTTTAAAATAATTGCAAAAAAATTCCTCCCGAGTTTTCGGGGGGAATTTTTCGCAATATTGCTGAATTTTCACAATCGCCGTAAGCGAATAACCCGACAGAGTCCGGCATATATTAAGCGGTATGCAGAAGCGCGAAACGAAGCATGAAATCAAGTTCGCAAAAAAAATTTATTTTTTTTGAAACATTTCTGTCGTTTCAAACGTTTTATTGTTAGAGGTTGACTTATTTTGTCGGACATGATATAATATAGCAGTTGCGCTTGACTGCGAAATGCGAAACGGGGTGTAAATGGTGACAAATCAAGAAAGGGCGTGCTTAATGAAAAAGGCGGAAATGCCGAAAATTGTTAAAGAAGAAGCGGAAGAGGTCATAAACACGGAAAATCACGGATATATGAAAGAGTTTTTTGGGCGGATACGTGCGGGTTTTTCTGCGTTTTTCGGGTTGGGGAAATTAGGGAACGTTCTGTACCTTGTGTTCTTCCCTGTTTTTGTCATTTATTTGGAGATTTTAACGCGTTCATTCGTTGAAAGAAGCGTCGGCGTGACTTTCGTCAATTACATATATATCCTGTTGTTTTCTATATCGGCGGGACTGATGCTGTATGTGGGGAGTTCCCTGTTCAAGCGAGAGCGGCTCAACAAAATCATCGCTAACACGCTGATTTCGCTTATTACACTGGTTTATCTTATTGAAATCGTTGCGCGTAACTCGTTTAACTCGTTTTTCGGGTTGGATTTTCTTGCGGCAAACGGCGGAAATATGCTCCGCGATTATCACGAAATCACCTTCAAAGTTATAGTTCAAAGCTTCGGAATCATCCTGCTTTTTGTTGTGCCGTTGGTTCTTTTTAATCTGCCTTTTATTTCAAAAAGGCTTACCAAAAAAGCCGCCCCCGCTTCAATCAAAGCCTCTGCGCTCCTGTTGATGGTGATTCTTCATGTTGTGACGGTCGGAATTATCGAAAGCTCAACCCAAAGCAACGGGATACCATCCGATAAGGGGATTTATTCCTCCCAATATGAGGTGAATAAGAGCGTTTCGCGTTTTGGAATGTTCACGACCTTGCGTTTGGAAGTCAAGCATCTTTTATTCGGGAAAGCCGCTTATAAAGGTGGCGCGGATGACGGCGGGGGAGATGTTCCCATTTTCACGAATCCGCCAACAAGTGAAGCTACTACTGCGACAGCTTCTTCGGGCAATAAACCGGTTTCATCGACTGAGTCGGCTGTAACCACCCCGGCTGTTCATGTTCCGACCCCGCAAATCGGCGAAGGGTACGACCTTCTCGCACTTAGTCAGAGCGAGGGGAACAAAACCCTCAAAGACATGAATGAGTACTTCGCGGGAATCGAACCCACCATGACCAACGATTATACAGGGATTTTTGCAGGCAAGAATATTATATTCTTGACGTTGGAGGCGTATACGCCGTTTCTTGTCTCGGAAGAGCTTACGCCGACTCTCTATATGATGATGAACAGCGGGTTCGTGTTCGAGAATTTCTATCAGCCTGCGTGGGGCGGTTCGACCTCATCGGGAGAGTTCTCTGCATTGATGGGATTATTCCCCGATAGCGGGCAGGCTATGCAGAACACAATCGGCAAGGATTTGAGTTTCACCATCGGGAACAGGCTTTTGTCGAAAGGCTATACCTCATATGCGTTCCACGGAAACAATCACGAATATTATAAACGTCATTTGACTCACAAGGCACTCGGTTACAGTGAGTTTATCGCACCGGGGAGCGGACTCAATAATTTAGCACCGGGTTGGCCGGGGAGTGACAAGGATTTACTGGAAAAAACCCTCGACTATTATATCGACAAGCAACCCTTCAGCGTGTATTATATGACCCTCAGCGGGCATAGTGTTTACACCCGAAATGGTAATGCTATGGCTTCGCGCAACTGGGAGAAGGTTCAGCACCTGCCGTATTCCGAGGCGGTGAAGGCATATATTGCTTGTAATCTGGAGTTGGAATATGCCATGGAATACCTCATTCAAAGGCTTGAAGAGGAAGGGATTCTTGAAGATACCGTAATAGTCGCCACGAACGACCACTACCCTTACGGGCTTGAACCGCCAATCGCCGACAGGGATTATATTCCCGAACTGATTAAAGGGGATTCCTCTGCGACGTTGAGCGCGGACGAACGTGCGTTCGAGTTGTACAGAAGCACTTTCTTCTTGTGGAGTGCGAGCGTGAAAAAGCAGGTGGTGGTGACTAAACCGGGTTACACCTTAGATATTCTGCCGACGGTGCTGAATCTGTTCGGTGAGACGTATGATTCGCGCATTTTTACCGGACGCGATTTACTCTCGGATACACCGGGGATTGCGATTTTCCCTAATTACAGTTGGATTTCAGAGGTGGGGAGTTATAATTCCGCTACGGGGATTTTCACGCCTAATCCCGAGTTTGAAGGTAAGGAACTGGGCGATTACGTAAGCTCGGTATCAAAGGTCGTGAAAAATCGGATTGCGTACGGTAAAAGCGTTCAACAGAATGATTATTTCCGGTATTTGAACGGTTTATAAAATAAAAAAAACAAGAGCAGCGTTCAAGCTGCTCTTGTTTTTGCTTTTCAGGAATTTAGCGTATTCTCGGGAAAATGCTTCCGTGGCTGTGACCATCATCCCATTCGGAAGGTAAGTGCAACGCACCCTCGATAATCCAACCTACGTTTGAGTTGTTTCCCGATTTGAATATGACTTTCACGCTTCCGTCTTCCTCGTTTGACTTGGTGTAAGTCCCGCTTTTTTTGGTGTCGTGCGATAATGAAGCCTCGAATTTTCCGTCGGTGTGCAACCAGATGGTCTGACCGCTGTAGCTGTAGGTCTCGGCACTGTTTCGTCTGTTCTGCTGAATCACGAAAAACGTGATAACTCCCCCGATTAATCCCACCGCCGCCACAATGCAGACAACCGTAACGATTAGCTTGTTGCGTTTAGCTTTTTTGATTGCGGCTTCCCGCTGTAATTTTTTCTCTTTAGAAATCGACATATTACATCCTGTCGCCCTTTCATGTTTTTCGAGTTTTCAGCCATTCTTCAAATTCCCTGATTTTCGTTAACCCTCGCCGTGGTCATATTTGGGTGCGTTCGCGATGACTTCCGCTTCGAGTTGGCCCGGAAGCTCTTGATACCGTGCGAATTCCTGTGTGAAACTGCCCAGTCCTTTCGTCATCTGAAGAATCACCAATGCAAAGTCGGTGGTTTCGGATTGCGGCATTTCGGCATCGATTTGTGTCATGTTATTTTCGAGCGGGCTTGTTCCCAAAACAGAACCGCGCCGTTTGTTGACAATCCCCATGACATCTCCGGTGTTTTCGTTGCCGACCGTAATCTTCATCGAGAGAATCGGTTCAAGCAAACAAGGAGTCGCCGCCTTTGTTCCTGCTTTGAACGCCAACCGCGCCGCCTGAACAAATGCGATTTCCTTACTGTCAACCGGGTGATACTTACCATCGGTGAGGGTCGCTTTGAGCCTTACCACGGGGTATCCGGCAATCGGCCCATGTTCGATACTTTCTTTCAGACCTTTTTCAACGGCAGGGAAGAACTGTTTCGGTACACTGCCGCCGACTACTTTTTCTTGGAAAATCAATTCGTCTTCGCTGTGCGGTTCGAAATCCATTATAACCACCCCGAACTGCCCCGCACCACCCGACTGTTTCTTGTGTTTGCCTTCGATTCCGGTGACTTTTTTACGAATCGTTTCGCGGTACGCGATTACCGGCGGCGAAAGCTCAACATCCACCCCGAATTTAGATTTCATTTTATTTACCGTAACGTCAAGGTGCTGGTCACCCAGTCCGCCGATTACCCTCTGGCGGGTTTCGGAATTGTTTACATAAGAGAGAACCTTGTCCTCTTCGCAAATTTTCTTGATTGCGCCGCTGATTTTCGCTTCATCACCTTTGCCCTTCGCTGAAATCGCCTGGAAGAATACCGCAACAGGGAATTCAATCGGTGCAAACTCGGTCTTGACACCCGGATTCACGAGTGCGTCTCCGGTTGTCGCCGAAAGTTTGGTAATCGTGACTATGTCCCCTGCGAAAGCCTCACCCAAGTCTTCTTGCTTCTTGCCTTTGATTGCGAGCAGCTTACCGAAGCGTTCCGGTTCCCCGGTACGCAGATTCAGTGGTTCGGTTTTCGCGTTGAGTGAGCCGGTAACGACCTTCACTAAACTCATCTTTCCTACAAACGGGTCGGCGATTGTCTTAAACACGAACGCCGACAGCGGTTTTGATTCGTCGTATGCGGCATTGTTTCCGTCGGAAGTAGGTTCGCCTTTAACGTCAAGCGGAGACGGGAATGAATTTACGATTAAATCAAGGAGAGATTCAACCCCCTCACCCGAATTAGCAGTCACTGCAACCACCGGCGCAATTACTCCTTGGGCAAGTCCGTCGCGCAGACCTTTAGAGAATTCGGCATCGCTTAACTCTTCCCCGCCGAAAAACTTTTCCATCAACGCTTCATCGGTTTCGGCGATTAGCTCTGCCAGTGAATCTTTGTCCGAAAGCTCACACACTGCCCCGCCGAATCGTGATTTAAGCCCGGCGAGCGTTTTAGCGAAGTCGGCATTATCCTCATCGTTTTTCGTGACGGCGAAGATTCGGGCTTTCCCTTGTTTCGAAGCCTCATTATACGCTTTGATTGTCCCGACCTGCACACCATCTTTCGCCGAGAGTGCGATTACAACCGTTTCAACCGCACGAATACCCTCGTACATTCCGCCGATAAAGTCAAACTGACCGGGCGTGTCGATAATGTTGATTTTGGTGGACTTCCATTCGGTGTAAGCGAGGGAAATGTTCAGCGATATTTTCCTCTTGATTTCTTCCGGGTCGTGGTCGCTGACGGTGCTTCCGTCACTGACTTTACCCATTCTGTCGATTCCGCCGCTCTTGAACAAGAGGGCTTCCGCCAGGGTTGTTTTTCCGCTGCCGCCGTGTCCGGCAAGTGCGATGTTCCGGATGTTCGCCGATTTGTAAGATTTCATAAGCCATCCCCTTTTCGTTTATTTAAATTTTACTTTTTCGAATCCTCACGTATTGCTCAAAAAGATTATACTACATTTTTAACAAAAAATCTATAGCTTTTTGAAAATTTTTTGGTGAATTTTCTGAATTTTGAAAATTTTTAAATTTTTTTAGATTCAGGGGAGGCGATTGTCCGAAAAATCAATATACAGGAAACGCGCCCCCATAGTCGAAATCACCGAAACGTCCCGAACATTGTTGTTTTTCATGTCCAGCCATTTCAGCCCCGCTAATTTCGCTAACGGAGTAATATCCTCGACTTGATTGTTCTTGAGGAACAGGCGTTCCATTCTCACAAGCTCACTCAGTGGCGACAGATTGCTGATTTGATTGTTGTCTAAATCAAGAAATTCCAACCCAAGCAGATTCGATAACGGCGAAATATCGCTGATTTGATTATCCATCGCCGATAAGACTTTCAGGTCGTTCAGTCCGCTAATCGGGCTTAAATCGCTGATTTGGTTGTTGTCCAAAATCAGATGTTCAAGATTGGAAAGTTCACTCAATGGTTTAATGTCTTCGTCGGTGAGTTCCATCCCGCTTAAGTCGATTTTTGTGGCGTTTTCGGGGACTTCCCTGCCTTTGATGATAACGAGCCGCGGCGGTTCCTCGGTGATGATTTCGGTAACGCTTTGCGATTCGCTCCTGCCGGTTTCGCCGATATCATCGATTCCGTCACTGCGCTTGTCGGATTTACAACCGGACACACCGATAACGGCGATGAGTGTAATCGCCGTCAGCAGTATATTGCATTTCTTCCGGTAGGAATTGACTGCCGGAAATGCAACAAGATTTGCAGTGTAAGTCCGTCTTTTTTTGAATTTCATACCGACTTTCTCCCTCTATTCCCCCTCAAGGTAATTCGCTTCATCGCTCAACTTAAACGCTTTTCGCAACTCATTTTTCCAAATCATAACTTTCCCCGAATCGGGGTAAACCGCCGCTTCCGGTGCGGTTAAATCCACAGTGTCAACATCAAGATACACGAGCGGCGCATTTGAAGTGTTAATCAGCATATGCGCGCCCGATTCATTCGCGGGCATGACAATCACATCGCCCTCCGAAACGGATTTTTCACCGTCGGGAGTCTTTAACGTACCACTACCGCTTATGATATAAAAAACTTCTTCGCTACCCAAGTGATAATGATACGGATAGTTCGCTTTCCCCGGTTGCAAGGTGTAAAAGCAGACGGATAGCTTCCCTACTCCTGCGGTGAAAGGGTTGCTTACCGCACTTTTTTGATACTCGAAAGAGCGTTTGTGTTCTTTCCCGGGTTCAAAAAACTCGTTTAAATTTGCAGTTGTAAACTCCGCGGTTTTTACGTTTGAAATGGTGATTTTTTGCATTTCCATTAACTCCTTCTTTATAATTAAAGTGAGCAAAATGCTTGATTATATTTTCGCGAGGGCTTCTTCTAAAGTCAAGCCTGTATAATCCTGCGCATGGAAAAGCTTACCGTTTTGCCGTGAATCCGCAAACGCACCTAATGCCGCACCGGGAATCACACTTTCCGGTGCGTGGAAAGCGTTCGGCCCACCTAAATCGGTTCTGCACCAACCCGGGTCGAGCAGGGTTATAACTACATCTTTATCCTTGACTACAGTTGACAGGTCGGTCGTGAATTTGTCCAATGCCGCCTTACTCGCCGAATATCCCGCCTGTTGCGGTTCATCTTTGATTCCGCTGGTGGTGTTGATTATCCTGCCGAATCCGCGTTCAAGCATTTTCGGAAGCAGTCGATAGCAAATCATTGCCGGTGAAGTCGTGTTGATTATAAAACTTTTTGTGAAATCTTCTGCAGGGGTCGTGAAGTATTCGGTACGATATGCAATCTGCACCCCCGCATTATTAAAGAGTATATCCACAACTCCTTCATTGGGTCTGCTCTTTGAACAAATCTCATCCAACATAGCCTCGACTTGGTTTAAGTCCGACAGTTCCGCACCTATAGAATAGGCTTCCACCCCCAACGCCAGAACCTCATTCAAGATTTTTTCCGCGTGGTTGACATCTCGTGAGTGCAGAATAAGGTTGCACCCCTGTTTCGCCATGAAAAGCGCGACTTGTTCGCCGAGTCCGCGGCTCGCCCCCGTGATTAATGCCCATTTTCCTTTTACGTTAGTCATTGCCTTCTCCTCCTGAAATTCTTTTTTTCTTCCACTCTTCGATTCCTTGTTTGACCGAATCGACAACTTTTCTATCCATTGCCGCTTCGGTTTGTGCGATTGCCGCATCTAAATCTCCGCCGAGTTCTTTAATCATATACAACGTTGATAAATTCTTGCTGTTAGTATCGAATATTTCTGCTGCATTAGCCATTGCCTTCTCCTCCTTCACTTGTTTTCCCGATTGATTTGAGTATATCTTCGCGTGCTTTTTCCGGGGTTACTCCTTTTGCGTCTGCTAATATTTCGTAAAAGGTTGCACGCATTCCCTGCATATTTCCTTGTTCGAGCATTACCGCCAACGGAGTATACTCGGCGACTTTATCTACCTTATCAGCCATTACTCTCTTCCCCCTTAATTTGCAGTATTGCCGAATCCAACGCCGAAATCACTCGGTCGCACCATGAATCAAACTCAACGTCTTCGACCTGCAGTCCGGGATTTGCCAATACGTTTTCGATTGTCTCGCGAACGCCTTGGTCGAATCTTTTAGTCGGGGTGAATCCCGGTACGAGACGTTTGAGTTTTGCGTTATCGAACACCACCGAGTTAGATTTATCCCCGATTAGAGAACCGGTGAAGTCATAATCCGAGCATTTTGCCAAAAAGTCCGACGGAACGTAATACGGCTTATATTGAACGTTCAAGACGTTTGCAATCGCCGTGTAAATTTGATTCCAGGTTAACGTCTCATCCGACGTGATTTGAACCGACTCCCCGATTGCATGAAGATTTCCCATCAATCCGATGAATCCGCCTGCAAAGTCGGAATTATGCGTCATCGTCCACAGCGAAGTACCGTCTCCGTGGACTATAACGGGTTTCCCCTCCAGCATACGCTTGACGATTTGCCACGAACCCTTCTCCCCGTGAACGCCGAGCGGTACCGAACGCTCATCATAAGTGTGGGACGGCCGAACGATGGTTACGGGAAAGTTTTCTTCTCTGTACAGTTTGAGCAGATATTCTTCGCAAGCGATTTTATTGCGCGAGTATTCCCAGTAAGGGTTGGCAAGCGGAGTAGCCTCATTGACCCTGTAATCCGACAGCGGTTTCTGATACGCCGATGCCGAACTTATGAAAATAAACTGTTTAGTCTTGTCTTTGAACAGTCGATAATCCCTCTCCAACTGTGGCGGAACAAACGCTATAAAATCAGCAACGGTATCAAATTGCAGGTCTGCAATTAATTCGGCGACTTTAGACTCATTGTTTATATCGGCTTTGAGTTGTTTTACGTTTTCGGGCAGCGTTGCGTTTCGATTGCCCTTGTTCAGCACGTACAATTCCCATTCGTCGGAATTAGCGAGTAATCCGGTAATCGCCATGCTGATTATACCGGTTCCGCCTATAAATAAAGCTTTTTTCATGGTTATGACTTCCTTTTTTATATTTTATTACGGCAAAGCCCTCCTTAATGTCTTAAGGAGAACTTCACAAACTTAATCATTGCGGCTCTTGTTTAGCTTTCAGCCTCGTCAAGCTCACCTGCTCGACGACGAAGTTGCCGACCCGTGAGCTCTTGTTTAGCTTTCAGCTTCGTCAAGCTCACCTGCTCGACGACGAAGTCGCCGACCCCGTGAGCTCTTGTTTAGCTTTTAGCTAGTTTTCAACAAAACCGCTTTCTACGAGCTTAATCAAGCCTTCGACTGCCAACTGTTCATCGGCACCATCGGCTATAACCCTTATGGAAGAACCCCTCACGATTCCTAATGAGAGAATCCCCAACAAGCTCTTGGCGTTTACCCGCCGCTCTTCCTTTTCCACCCAGATGGATGACTTATACTCGTTTGCCTTCTGAATAAAGAACGTTGCCGGCCGCGCGTGCAAGCCAACCTGATTCTTAACGTCTACCTCTTTTACGAACATAAAAACCGACCTCCTATTAAATTTTCAGCTCATGTATTTCCGCTTTTTCAATGCTATATTAATTATATCTGCTATTGCCGGATTAATCAATATATTTAATCACTAAATTTCAGGCACTTTTTCGTCGATTATTTGTGAAAGTTGTACATATCGGGGCGTTTTTTTGCTGTAGCGTTGAGAGATTCCTCGGCGCGCCACTTATTGATTTCTGCGTGATGTCCCGATAGAAGCGTTTCCGGAACTTTTCTTCCTCGCCAGACTTCCGGGCGGGTGTACAGCGGATGTTCGAGCAATCCGTCCCAGTGACTTTCCTCGGTATATGCCGAAGAATCCGGCAGAACCCCCTCCTGCAATCGAACGAGGGAGTCTGTCAGGATTAACGCAGGGAGTTCCCCGCCGGTGACAACGTAATCGCCGACACTGATTTCTTCGAACGCCAGTTCTTCAAGTACCCGACAGTCGATTCCTTCGTAATGACCGCATAATATGACCAGCCATGGTTCTTTGGCGAGTTCTTTCACCAATTCTTGGGTGAGGGTTTTCCCTTGGGGGGACATATAAATGAGCCTCGGCGGAGGGGATTTTTCTTGTTGCCCCTCTATGATTCCGCAAATGCAGGAATACACCGGTTGGGCTTGGATAATCATTCCGGTTCCGCCGCCGTAGGGCTTGTCGTCCACCGAGCGGTGCTTGTTTTCCGCGTAATCGCGAATATTATGGCAGTTGACCTCGACAACCCCCGCCGTTCGCGCTCTTCCTATAATACTTGCCGAGAGATAACTCTCACAAACCGCCGGAAACAGGGAGGCTATATCAATTTTCATCGAAGAGTCCTTCCAGCGGGCGAATTTTAATAAGCCCTCCCGCAATGTCCACGCTGATTAGCACCTCCGGAACAGACGGGAACAGGAGTTGTTTTCCCTCCGGCGTTCGGATTACGTAGACATCTTTCGGGGCATTTTGCAGGATTTCTTCGACTTTGCCGTAGTGTTTTCCCGTGTCTGCGTCGGCTACATCAAGCCCGATTAAATCGCAAATAAACCAGGAATCATCGGGGAGGGTATAATCTGCCCTGTCAACGTACAGAAATTCCCCCACGAGATTCTCCGCTGTTACGATGTTGTCGATATCTTCCAGTTCCAGGACGACAAACCCTTTTCGGATTTCGCGAATCCGTGCGGTTAAGGGGGATTTGCTTTCCCCCAAGTAGAACCGTTTGAAGCCGTCGAAAACGTCGGCATTATCGCAAAGCAGTTGCGCCCTTATGAGGCCTTTCAGGCCTTGCGGCTTGGTCAGCCGCGCGATTTCGATATATTTTTTTGTTCTTTCCATATGCCATGATTATACATTAATTTTTATTGTTTGTCAAACCCTTGACAAAATAAAAAATTCGTTGTATACTAATGAAGTCCAAAGTGCAAACGAATAGGAGAAGTTGTTATGTCTGCTTTCGACAATGTCCCGGTCAGGTTACGCAATCTCCCGGTTGACTTGTATTTAGAATGTAAAATTTACTCAAAAAAACCGTCCGACGCTAATCGCCCGAACGAGGAAGACTTTTCGCTGTTATGTGAGAATCAAACCCTTACTCAGGGGGTAATCGACCGCTTGAAACGAACTGTTTTCCCTTCAAGCATGATTCACCTTCCGCGGCAGGGGGTTATTTCCGGTTTGTTCGATAAAGGTCATAACGTCGGGTATAGTGACGATGATGTTCGTGCTATTCGCGACGGAAAAAAACCGTGGGTTTCCAAAAAGCCGACCTCTGTTTCGACGAAGTCTTCCAGTAAAGGAGAATCGTCTCACAGCAGCTCGAAAGTCAAGAGTGATTCTAATGCCGGCTTTTTCAAGAAAAAATTCCAGATAAAACGGTTCGGTGAAGTGATTGAGCTTTATAACAAAACCAAGGACATCACTGAAAATATGCTCAGTACCGCCGCCGCTACGGGGAAAATTGATAAAGAACAGAGTGCGGCAATCACGAAGGATGTTCAAGAGCAGCTTGGTTCGACCGATGTTTCGTTGATTATCCAGACAATCAACCAGATTCGTACCGCCGACCAGTATCTCCACTCCCATTGCCTGAACGTGGCGTTCCTCAACGGATTGATGGGCAGATGGATGATGCTTGATTCTCAACGCCAGAATGAACTGGTGGAGGTCGGGCTGTTCCACGATATAGGAAAACTGTCAATTGCGCCGGAAATTCTTAATAAACCTGCCGAACTCAACGAAGAGGAATTCAGCGAAATCGAGAAGCACCCCTCTCTTTCGGTGGAAATGCTGATTAAATCGGGGGTTCGTAATAAAGCCGTGCTTGAAGGGGTCGCCCAACATCACGAGAGATTCAACGGAACGGGCTATCCGAAAGGTCTGGTAGCGGAAGAAATATGTGAGTATGCACGAATTACGGCAATCTCAGATACTTATGATGCGATGGTGACAGACCGATTCCACGATAACGCTCACTCGCCTTTTGTGATTTTGAACGAGTTCGGGCGGGGCGGGTATTCGGAACTGGAATTACGGTATGTAAACGTCTTCATCAATTGCATGATTGACGAGTTGCAGGGCAAAGAAATCATCATGAACGACGGTTCGGAAGCGGTCGTGCTTCTGGTTGACCCGCGCAGACTGCTTTACCCTATCGTAGAAGTCGAAGGTCGGGTTGTTTCCACCGACAGCAGTTTCTATTGCGTGAGAATGAAGAATATGTTGAGTTGATTAGTCATATAAAAGCGGGAAATCCCCGCTTTGAACGGGGGTATAGCGCAGTTGGGAGCGCGTCTGACTGGCAGTCAGAAGGTCAGGGGTTCGAATCCCCTTATCTCCAGTGGATTGTAATAATACGAACCCCTTATCGATGAACATCGGGTAGGGGTTCGTATTAGTCTTGTTTCCTGCACCATCAGGGACTCGAACCCCGGACCTACCGGTTATGAGCCGGTAGCTCTAACCAACTGAGCTAATGGTGCTATTATACTGCTTGTCGGACAAAAAATCCCTGATTTTTATTGAAAGTAAGGGTGTAATACCCCGCCCCTTGGGGCGGCACTCTCGCCCGCAGGGCGAGGTGTGCAGGGCTTGCCCTGCGGTGTTACCTTACATCAATTCGATTTTTATATGCCGATTTTTATATGCCGACAAGTAGTATAGCATATTTCTTTGAGAATTTCTACTATAATTTGAAAATTCGGCATTTTGCACAAAAAACAGCGGTCGATTTTAGTGAAATTCGCCAAATTTTACATTTAGCTAGCACATACTTGACATAACAAAATTTCTATGATAAAATAAATAAATTATGATGCGTGATATGACGAAGGGAAAACCTTTCCCGATAATAATTCGGTTTTGCATACCAATCCTGTTGGGGAGTCTGTTTCAGCAGGCGTATAACATGGTAGACGCTCTAATTGTGCGTCGCTTCGTGGGATTGGACGAGATGGGGGCGGTTCTGTCCACCGGTTCTCTGCATTTTATGATAATCGGTGGGATTATCGGCTTGACTACGGGGTTCTCCATACCGATTTCCCGTTCATTCGGGGCGGGCGACCACGTCGAGATGCGTAAACTCGCCGCGAACGCTTTCTATCTGTGCGGATTTTTCTCGGTAATTCTTACCGCATTGACCTTGGTCTTCATTCGGCAGCTTCTTGTCTTCATGCAGACCCCCGCCGAAACGATTGAAGCGGCATACTCTTACATAATAGTGTTATTCGGCTCAATCCCCGTGATTATGGCGTATAACATACTTGTTGCCCTGCTCCGCTCATTGGGTGACAGCAAGACTCCTCTTTATTTCTTGACGGTTTCCTGCTTTTTAAACATAATCCTTGACCTGCTTTTCATAGCCGTTTTCAAATGGGGGACGGCGGGGGCGGCGTGGGCAACGGTGATTTCGACTTTTGTGGCGGTTGTCTTGTGCTTTATTCATATACGAAAGAATTTCCCGGCTTTGTATTTTGGCAAGGGTGAGTTCAAGTTTTGCCGTAAACGTTCCGCCGTATTACTGCGAAACGGCGTTCCTATGGCGTTACAGTTTTCGATTACAGCGGTGGGGAGCGTGATTATTCAGCGGGCGGTGAACAGTTTCGGTGCGATTGCGGTTTCGGCAATCGGAACGGCGGCGCGGTTGCAGATTTTCGTAATGCAACCGATGGAAGCACTCGGCTTAACAATGGCGACCTATTGCGCACAAAACCTCGGCGCGGGAAAACTTCACCGTATAAAAAAGGGAATCCGGTTGAGCATGATTACGGTACTGATTTACAGTGTCGTCACCGGATTGCTAATCATTTTTGCGGGGCGATACCTGGCTTTCTTGATTATCGGATTAGGCGCGGGTTCGGCGGAGGAATCCGCAGGCATAGCCGAAGCGATGGGGTATATCAAGCAGTTTCAAATCGTGAACGGCAGCTTCCATTGGCTGTTGGGGATTCTGTTTATCGTACGGAATTCGGTTCAGGGATTGGGTTACAGCAAAGTCACCATGTTAGCGGGGGTGAGTGAGCTTTTTGCGAGGGCGGCGGTGGCGTTCATGCTGGTACCGTTCTTCGGGTTTAATGCGATTTGTTTCGCGAATCCTATGGCATGGCTTGCCGCCGATATACTACTGATTATTGTGTTCTTGACTTTGATGAGGAAGTTTTCGAGAATTAATCGTCATGATTTAAAAGGTAAAATCTCATGATTAAAAAGTGGAATGTAAAAAATTTCAAGGCTGAAATAACCAGTCCGGTGGTTGCAGGGCTGAGTCCGCTTGCGAAGGACGTTCTTGCCGCACGCTCCGTTACCGATGTGGAGTCGGCACACAACTTTTTTAATGCGGAACTGTTTCACTCGCCTTTTCTTTTGAAAGACATGGATAAAGCCGTTGAAATCGTAAAAGAAGTGTTGGAGAACGGCGGACGAATCACCGTATACGGTGACTATGACTGTGACGGAATTACCGCTACGGTTATGCTTTACAGTTATCTCACCGCGCTCGGCGGGGAGGTTGACTGGTACATACCTTCCCGGGGGGAAGGATACGGACTTAACGCTGCGGCAATCGAGAAAATCGCTGTGGGCGGTACAGAGTTGATTATAACCGTGGATAACGGGATTTCAGCCTTCGCGGAGGCTGAGTTAATCAAGCAAAAAGGCATCAAGCTAATCATAACTGACCATCATACCCCTTATAAAAACGGTGAATGTCTTCCGCAAGCCGATGCGATAATAAATCCGAAACAGAGGGATTGCAGTTACCCTTTCAAGGAATTAGCCGGGTGCGGCGTAGCACTCAAACTGATTTGCGCAATGGAAAACTCCGACGGGGCAGACGTAATCGAACAATACGGCGATTTAGCCGCAATCGGCACAATTGCCGATATAGTCCCCATTACAGATGAAAACCGCCAGATTGTCGCATTGGGGCTTCAACATCTCGAATACTCCGAAAATATCGGGTTGCATTGTCTTATGAAGAAGGCAGGTCTGGGAGAATCCCATATAGATTCGACTGCGTTGGCATTTATCCTCTGTCCGCGGATTAATGCGGCGGGGCGGCTTGCACATCCGGGAAAAGCGGTCGAACTCCTGCTTTGCGAGAATCATGAAATCGCCTCGGCAAAAGCCGAAGAGCTCAACGCACTTAATCGGCAACGGGTGGAAGAAGAGCGTGAAATTATTTCGCAAATTGAGAAACTTTTGAGCGAAAACCCCCGACTTCTAAAGCAAAGGGTGTTGGTTTTATCGGGAAAAGACTGGAATCCCGGAATAATCGGGATTATCGCCTCCCGCATGGTGACACGATACGGCAAACCCTGCGTGGTAATCACTCATGAGGTGGCTTCGACGACAGCAAAAGCAGAACAAGAGCAACGGGCGGCGGCTTCGCCGTCGGCAGGTTGCTTGACGACAGCAAAAGCGAGTTGTCGCTCGGTCGGCGGATTCTCGGTTTATGAGATGTTGGCGTTCTGCGGTGATTTGTTGGTCAATTTCGGCGGACACGCGGGTGCGGGGGGATTTTCGCTTGAAAGCGAGAAAATCGAGGCATTGACCGAACGGATTCACGAATACGCGAGAACCCGCTTCACCGTCATGCCGGAACTTGAAGTCGGGGCTGATTCAATCCCGAACGCACATGATATAAACGTCGAAAACGTTGAAAAACTAGAGATGGTTCAGCCGTTTGGCGAAGGTAATACCGTACCGATTTTCTACCTGCCGAATTGTTTAATCAAGAGCAAACGTCCGCTGAAAGAAGGCAAGTACATTTCGTTTACCGCCGAGTATCAAGGCAGAGATTTCAAGGTGCTGGACTTTTCGCGGAGTTATGCCGATTTTTGGTATAAAATCGGAGATATGGTTGACTTGATGCTCAATTTTTCGATTAACGAATACAATGATTCTAAAGACGTGAGCATGAAGATTGTTGATATACGACTTTCGGGATTGTCGCAGGACAGATTTTTCTTGGCGAAGGCGACTTATGAACAGGTCGTGCGGGATGAGGAAATCGACGGCAATCTGTATTCGCGGATTGTTCCGGGCGATTCCGACATGAAACGTGCCTACGACATAATCAGAAACAGCGGTTGTCTTGATGAAATCGTTCAAAGGGGCGTGAAGTCGGGAATAAACTACTGTATGCTCCGTGTGATTATCGATGTGTTTGAGGAAATGGGGCTGCTCACGTTGAATCCTGTGACAGGGGGGATTGAAATGAACAAATCAGGGACAAAAGCGGACTTAAACAAGTCTGAGGTGCTTATAAATTTAAAGCTGAAAGCGGAAAGGAGTTCTGGCTAAATGAAACGTATACCTTTATTATTGTTGCTGATTTTGCTGATTACGGCAATCAGCGTAACGGGGTGCAGTAAAGTTGATGACGGGGTTCCTGAGGAAACACCTGACAGCAGTACTGAGGCAGAGACCACCGAGCCGCCGGAAGAAACGGGTGAGCCTGAACCGCAAATTCCCGAGTTGCCGCCGATGCTCCCCGATTATCTTGAGTTCTATGAAATCAATGAGGATGTGGTGGGACATTTGAGAATTGACGGAACGAAAATCAATTATCCGGTGCTTCAAGGCCCGAACAACGACTTCTACATGGACCACAACATTTACAAGCAGGAAGATAAGATTAACGGTTCGGTTACTGCCGATTATAAGAACCGTTTCAACGGCTACGAAATCTCCGATAATACGGTTTTGTTCGGGCATAACAATGCGGGGAATTTTCTGTCGGTGGGTCAACTGACGCGGTATTACTTCGGTGCGCTTGACGGTTCGTTGGCTTTTTACAAATCGAACCCGGTGGTGTATTTCGATACCATGTACGAAAAAATCGAGTGGAAGGTGTTTGCGGGGGTGCTGTTTAACACGCAAGATCGATACGGCGAACGTGTTTTCTTCTGGAATCATACCGATTTCGCTAACGAAAAAGACTTTCATGATTATATCCGAATGGTAATGGACAGGAGTCCGTTTTTCACCGATGTTGATATCGAATACGGCGACCAAATTCTCTCGCTTATGACGTGTTATTACCCCGGTCCCGATGTCGATGCGCGGTGGGTGGTGTTCGCACGGCGGGTTCGTCCCGGGGAGAGTAACGAGGTCGATACAAGCAAAGCTATTTTTAACCGCGATTATTTCCGTTTTGGAAAGAGTTCCGGCGAAAGTACCTGGGACACGTCTTATTTGAAGAGTCTTTCGGGTGAATCGGGTGAGTTGCCGCCGGTCGGCAAATGGAGGAAGTATGAATAGTAATCAAAACAGTGAGCCCGAAGGCAAAATTGCGGGCAAAACCGATGGTGATTTTAACGAAAAAGATTTTTCGGAAGATTTTTCAAAAGAAGCGTTGTGGGAGCGGATTCTGACGAAAGCCAGGAGTACCGAAAAAAAATACGATGAGGTGAAACTCCAAAAAGCGTACGAAGTCTCGTTCGAGGCGCATGACGGGGTTCGACGTAAAAGCGGTGAGCCGTATATCGTTCACCCGGTTGAAGTCGCCGAAATCCTCCTTGAACTCTGTATGGACACCGATACAATCGCGGCTTCGCTGTTGCATGATGTTGTGGAGGACAATAATATCATGTTCCCGCTTTCGGATATACGGCGGCGATTCGGTGATGATATTGCGAACCTGGTTGACGGGGTCACGAAAATCGGGTTTGTTACCGCTAAATCGGGGGAGAATATTCAACAGCAGATTCATGCCTCTACTGCGGAAGAACGTAAGAACGAAAATGTGCGCAAAATCTTGATTTCCATGTGTAACGATACGCGGGTTTTCATTATAAAACTCGCCGACCGCCTGCATAATATGAGAACGCTCGGTGCGTTTCGTGTTGAGAAGCAAAAGAGAATCGCACTCGAAAGTATGAGCTTTTACGCACCTATTGCCCATCGTCTCGGAATCGCGCATATGAAAGACGAACTGGAAGACCGTTCGTTATATTATCTCGATAATTTCGCTTATAAAGAAATCGTAGACACGCTGGAACGCCATAAACTCAACTGCGGTGATTTTATTGAGCAAATCAAGTCGAAAATTCAAGAGCGACTCAGAGGTGTGCCGTTTCCCTCCGAAATCGAGGGCAGGGTCAAAGGGATTTACAGTCTTTACAAGAAAATGTACGCAACGGGGAAAACCATTGATGAGATTTATGACGTTTATGCGGTCAGGGTTATAATTGAATCGCCGAAATCTCCCGACTGTTATACCGTAATGGGCGAAGTCCATGATATGTACAAACCTATTCCCATGACTTACAAGGACTACATCGCTTCACCGAAATTAAACGGATACCAGTCCCTTCATACCACCGTTTTGGGAAGAGAGCGGATTCCCTTTGAAGTGCAGATTCGTACCCGGGATATGCACAATACCGCACGATACGGGGTTGCGGCACATTGGCGGTACAAGAGCGGAACTTTCGCGCCTAAACAGCACGAAAACAAGTTCGATTATATCAGACAGCTTCTGGAACAGCAACAACAGTCAGACGATGTTGACAGCCTTTCCAACGCCATTAAGACCGACCTTTCACCCGACGAAGTCCATCCCATGACCCCGAAAGGTGAGTCTAAGACCCTCCCGAAAGGTTCTACCGTGGTTGACTTTGCGTATCTGATTCATACACAGGTCGGCAATAAGATGATTGGTGCGAAAATCCGCGGGAAACAGGTCAGTTTCGACCATGCACTCGAAACCGGTGATGTTGTTGAAATTATCACGTCGGACTCGCCGAACCACGGGCCTACACGTTCGTGGTTGGATTATGCGAAAACAAGTCACGCACGCGCAAAGATTCAGAGTTGGCTTAAGAGCATACGCCGACCCGAAAATATTTCGTCGGGGCGGGCTTTAATCGACAGCGTACTCCGTCGGGATAACATCAAAGCCGACGATGAATCGCTGGATTTGTTGGCTAAACGGCACAAATTCAACTCGCTGGAAGCGTTGTGTGCGGCAATCGGTTACGGTGGGGTCAAAACCACCGATGTGACCGACTGGATTCAAAAAGAACTGGGCAAAAAACCCGAAATCTTTTCGCCGCCTACCCGGGAAGAATTACAGGAACAAATCGAGCAGACCCGCAAGAAGAAACAGTCGGGCGGGGTGAGCGTTAAGGGAATCGATGATTGTCGGACACGATTCGCGAGTTGTTGTAATCCACTCCCCGGCGATGATATAATCGGATTTGTTACGCGGGGTTACGGTGTTTCCATTCACAAGAGGGATTGCACGAACATTACGGCGAGAATGGATTCACAAGAGGGCAAAGAACGTTTAATCGAAGCCGAATGGGCAGAAACCGAAAATGAATCCTATTGCGTTACCATTGAAATAATCGGGGTTGACAGGAAAGGGCTTCTCATGGACATTATCGCCTGCGTTTCGTCCAACCATATCCCGATAATCTCTAATAATTCCCGAACGCTCAAAAACGGAAACGCATTCATCAGTTTGACGTTCAGCATTACCGGGATGGAACAACTGAACAAACTCATAGCGCGGCTCAACAAGGTCGCAGGGGTGATTAGCGTAGAAAGGACGGGTAATAGGGGTGAAAATAACAAGTCTTAAACTCGGCACGTTCGAGACTAATACCTACATCGTGATTTCGGGGAATCGGGCGGCGGTCATTGACCCGGCGGGAGAATCTTCGAGGATTTTAGATGTTGTTAAGTCAGAAGGGGCGGAATTAGTTGCGATTCTGCTTACCCACGGACATTTTGACCATACTACTTCTGCGGCGGAATTGAGGGCGGCTACCGGGGCGAAAATCCACATTCACGAATATGATAACGAGATGTTGGCAGATATCGACAAGTCTTACGGCAGACTGGATTCGCCGTCGTTCAACGCTTGTATTGCCGACGCTTTCGTGGAGGACGGAAGCGTGGTTGAAATCGGCGATTTACGTTTCGAGGTAATGCATACTCCGGGTCACTCGAAAGGGAGTGTTTGTTATGTATGTTCTTCCAAAGAAACAAATGAGGTGATTTTCGCGGGGGATACCCTCTTCGCCGGTTCGGTAGGAAGAATCGACGGGTACGGGGGGAGTCATGATGCGCAGATGGATTCACTCAGGCGGCTTAAACTGCTTGAGGCGAAGAACGGCGATTATCGGGTTCTTGCCGGTCATGGGGAAGAGACTACTCTTGAACGGGAGAAGCGCAGTAATCCGTTTTTAGCGGATTAAAGTCTTGACATGAAGAGATGAAGAAAGTTTTACCCGTTTATCCGTATCATTATCACGTTGAACGTATAATCCGCGCGTTCGGGTTTGAACCTTATGACGTACCTGTTTTCGTGTTTGACGAAAATGCCGACAAACTCACGGTTTGTACTTCAGTGTACGACAGAATGGCGGAAGTCACCGGGAAGACACTTCCGTGGGGGATTTTCACGGGAGTGCGCCCGATTAGATTTATTCGTGAGAACAGAGGGCAAATCGAAGATTTCAGAATCAGCCCCGCCAGATTGGCGTTGGCAGACGAAATCATAGACTTTCAGAGGGCGGTTTTACCCGCCGCGAAAAACGCAGTCTTGTTATATGTCGGGATTCCGTTTTGCCCCGGACGATGTGCGTATTGCAGTTTCGTGAGTGAATCGGTGAAGAAGTCGTACCGATTGATTCCCGAGTATGTGGACTTGTTGATTCGTGAGTTGCAAAGCCGGGGAGAAGCCGTTCGGGAACGCGGCTTTATTCCCGAAGCGATTTATATCGGCGGTGGAACACCTACTTCTCTGCCGTTAGACCAACAAGAACGAATATATCGACAAATTCGTGAATTGTCGCCGAATCACAGAGGGAGAGAGTATACAATCGAAGCGGGCAGACCCGAAACCCTCACCCATGAAGTCATAGATTTGCTCAAGCGTTCGGGTGCGAACCGTATTTCAATCAATCCGCAGAGTATGAACGATAAAACGCTGGAGTTAATCGGGCGGGGACATTCTTCGGGTGACGTTTATTCGGCTTATGAGCGGGCACGCAGGCAGGATTTCGATTCTGTTAATATGGATTTGATTGCGGGTTTGCCGGGAGAAGACGAGTCGGCTTTTGCGGACAGTTTGAGTAAAGTTATTGAATTAGCACCCGAAAACATCACGGTACACAGCCTCGCCAAGAAGCGTTCGGCGGTGTTTGCAGGTGAAATCGGAGGCGATTTCACCGAGACGGCATACAAAATCCTGAAAAGTGCGGGGTATTCGCCCTATTATCTCTATAGAATGAGCAACAGCGCGGGAGACAACATCGGTTATATGCGAAACGCAGAAAAAATCGGGATTTACAACGTCGCTATGATGGATGAAAGCGTGAACGTCCTGGGAGCGGGGTGCGGTGCGGCAACCCGGATTATCACCGATTCCGGTAAAATTCAAAAGCATTATAATCCGAAATATCCGTATGAATATATTAAGTCGCAATATTGATGCGCAACGAAAGTTGCGGAATAAATAGGAGGATTTACAAATGAAGGTATTATCAACAATAACCATGAACCGGAGGGTGAATGACGATGTATTCAGCTACATCATGTCATCGGAGGGGGATTATTTCCGCCAACTTGCCGAAACTGCCATGTCGCTAATCAAACACGAAAAAGAAAAGCCGATTATTTTGCTTTCGGGACCTTCGGGTTCGGGCAAAACCACGACTGCTTTTCGGCTGAAGGGGTTGCTTCGTGATTTAGGTGTTAAAACCTACGCGCTGTCGATGGATAACTATTTCTTGACTGTAGACGACCCCAGGAACGAACGCGAACCCGATGGTTCGATTGACTTTGAGTCTCCCAAACGCCTCGATATGGATTTGTTGGACGAACATTTGGATAAGCTTTTCAACGGGGAAGAGTTCACGTTACCGGTGTTCGACTTCGCGAATCAACGTCAACTCAAAGGCAAGCAGTTTAGGCGAAAAGAGCATGAGATGGTTATAATCGAGGGGATTCACTCGCTCAATCCCGCAGTCACCGGCAGAGTTTCGGAACACGCCGCCGGGGTCTACGTCAGTGTTCGCACACGTATGAAGCGTGAAAGCGGTGAGCTTATTCACCCATCGAAAATACGTTTAATGCGCAGATTAGTCCGGGATAAACTTTTCCGTGGGAGAGAGGCGGCGCAAACGCTGGAATTTTTCGAGAAAGTCCAACTCGGCGAGAAGAAGTATATTCTTCCGCATAAGTGCTATGCCGAGCATAATATCGACACCTTCATCGCTTATGAAGCGGCAGCGTATAAAAACTTCCTTACCGAGGAACTTACCGCGCTTCGCGACAGTAATTATGAAGGATTCGAGAAATATGAGGATATGCTGCTTATTTTGGACGAACTCGTGGGGGTGGATTTAACTCCGGTTCCGTCTACGTCGCTTGTGCGTGAATTCGCAGGGGGAAGCAGCTTCGAGTATTAATATATAGTCGCAGAAAAAAATCCTCGCTTTTTCAGTGAGCGAGGATTTTTTTATTTCTTGTCTTTTTTAGTTTCTTTTTTCTCGTCTTCTTTTTTGTTTTTAAATACCAGAAACTTACTGATGAAGTAGTTTCCGATTACGATGAAAATCTGCGCAAAGATTTTCATCAGACCTTCGTATTGACTTCCCAGCCATACATCAACCGTCAGATACAAAAAACCGATTTCCGCCGCCAAGGTCGTTAAGCGAGAACCGTAGAAAATTCCCGCTTGTTTGAACCAGTCGGCTTTTTTGGTTTCGGCATTGCGGAACACGAAAATCTTGTTGACGAAAAAGGCGAAAGTTACCGCGCAAATCCATGAGACGGTCGTGGCAGGCAGGGTAGTTGCCCCCAGAAAGTCAGGTGAGTGCAGCTTGAAGAAATGGGAGGCGGTAATCTGCGATACGAACGAGACCACCGTAGTCAGCCCCCCGAAGAAAAGGTATGAAATGACCTCCCTGTGTTTTGTGTAAAGATTCTTCAGTTTAGTTACCATACGGTTACGATTTCCTCTCCTGCGATGAACGCTTCGACGTTTGCAAGCAGTCGCGCGGAATACGCGCCTTTAGTTTTGTATAGATTGTTTCCGTTTATTCGGACGATGTTCATCAGATTAGACGATGCGTAGAACTCCAATACGTCGTTATCGCGTGATTTATCCCGATAAACGTATGAAATCCGCAGAATTAACTCTTCACCGCCGTCTTCGAAAAAAAGCTCATCTCCGCTTGCGCGAATGACAAATTCGTACAAATCCTTGAAGTCGGAGTTGCGTGCCGCCGCTAATTCTTCCCCATTTATAAGGAATGATTGTTGGTCGGTATCACCGATTATCTCGAAATCGTAAGTGAGGGTATCGGTTTCGATTAAAAGCCTTTCGAGTGAGAAAATATACGGGGTGCAAATAACACTCGAAATAATATCCTTGGGCTGAACGTCAATCCAGGGAAGGGTTTCGGCGGCGAAGATAAAAACCACATCGGGGACTTCACTGCTCATACCGTATAACCTCGACGAGTCGATGCCTTGAACGGCATCCCCTATTATGAGGGTATATTTGCTGTCGGCGAATTCGACTTCAACCCTGCAGGAGGGTTCGCCCAACCCGGTGAATTCCATATCGATTTCTTCGGGGCGAATCCAGGCTACTTCGGCAGCGGTCAGCCCGAAAATCCCGTAAATCGCGCTCGATGAACGTTCGGGATGCAAATCGGTGCTGATTGGTTCGGTTATTCGGTGGGTATTAAACGTGCGGCTTTCTTCTAACGGAAGTTGCGGCAAAGCCTCGATAATCAGCGGTGTTTCGGATTCATTCGGGCGGAAAACCGTGACCCGCTCAATTACAGGTGTGGTAAAAGAATCATACTGTGGGAACGCCAGACGTTCGACCCAGTAATGACGTTCCCTCAGGAATCCCTCGGAAACCCGCCCGGATAGTTCATAGACGTTTTCGTCACCCTCGACCATGAGGTATACGCCCGAGCCCACCGGAAGCGTTCCGCCCAGCGAGAACGCCAACTCCGTGCCGTCCCGAAAAGTTACCTTTATATTCGCGCGCGGGGAATCGCCTAATCCGTATTTGGCTAAATCTGAATTTTCAGTATTTTCTTCCACCGTCGAAACCGATGAAAGTGATGCCGCGTCGGCTGCCAGATTCAGCAAAGACAATTGATTATACGGAACGTTCTTACTCCTCACGTTGAGTTCGGGGATTGTGTACCCGTCGTTTCCGTCGGAGGAAACAGTGTATCCGTCTTTGTCAAGCAGATTGAAGAGGGTGATTTTCTCCACATCTTCGGGCAGGAAGTCGGCGAAGACGGTTTTCACTGAGGCAGGGACAGGTTCGGCAGGTTCGGGGTTGTCATCAGGTCGGGGTTGAGTAAAGTGGAGAATCAGGACAGTCGCGCCGAGAACTGCCACCCCGATAAGTGAAATCAGCATGATTTGCAGATTATTTTTCATGTCTATGACCATTTCCTCTCTGAATACAAAAGTACAATGAATCTTTCAATTAAATTCTGCTCCTTTTAAACCAGACGATTATTCCCGTAGCGACTACCGCCACCGGTAGGAACAGCATAAACACCAATGCGATTATTCGGGCATTTTCGGCAGTAATCTGGAATGAAGTCACTATAAAAGATTTCGGAGCGACTGAGATGTTGACGGTTTTTCCGCTGATTGTTGCCATCATGTTTATGAAGAATCCGGTGTTATTGTTGTTGCGTTGTGCCATGAAGTATGGGTTCAGTGCGTTCCCGCCCCTTCTGCCGCCGCCGAACACGATTACGTTGCTCGTGATTTCTTTTGAGGTGAGTCCGTCGGTTTCGTATCTGATTTTACTGCTCTGAACTGCCACATCAAAAGCACCCTGCCTTGCCATATCGGGATTCCAGTCTACCCCCTCCGCCAACGCTTCAAACGGGAGGACTACCGAACCTTCGTACGAGGATAACAGTGAAAAAGTCCTCATGTTTGAGCGTTCTTCGAAAACCCGATTGACCTTCCGCATGAGTTCGCCGTGGATTTCGAAATTCGGGTTAAGTCGCTCAAGATATTCCTGCGGCTGATAATACTGAACATTAATCTGTAACGCTTGGTCGGCGGTGGCATATCGCGGGTCGCGCTGAAACACGAACGCACGCTCAACTTGGATTCCCCAGTGAGATTCCAAAAAAGCATCGAGATTGGGCGTACTCGCTGATTCATGCGTGATATAAATCAGCGTTTTGCCTAATAATCCGTCGTTATTGAGCCAGTTGTTCAGTTTTTCGAGTGCCGCATCGGTGTAATCGGCGGTAGGGGAGTCGATTATAATAAAATCCAACTCCGGTTCAATGGTTACGGTTTTCACCATGTCGATTTCGCTCACGTTATAGGCATTCATGCTGAGGAGTTCTTCCAGAAATTCGTTCTTGCTCTCGTTGAATCCGGTAACGGCGAATGCCACATGGGTCGGCTCAACGTCGCTTACCGCCAGAATCGCCGAGAGCAACTCACGTTCCGCCGCCGCCGAAACGTCGGTTTGTAACATTCCGTACATACTGTAAAAGCCTGCGTATTCTTCCGATACGGGGTTCCCGTCCGGGTCGAAATAGCTTACTTCGAGGTAATCGCCGTCGTTGAGGATGCGGTGGCGGAGGGTAGTTTTAGATTCCACTATGATTGAAGTAGGCGATAAAGCATTTTCGTACTTGTCGGCGAAATCCGGGTTTGAGGCTAAATCAAGATAATGAATCGTGATTTTTCCGTTTGAGGCGGCGGCGAACCGTTTCAGGATTTCGTTGGTTTGGTTATAGAACTCGCTGAAACCGCCTTCGGTGATGAAGTCATTCTCCCGACTTAATACGGTCAGCGTGACCTCATCGTCTAAATCCCGCAAGAAAGCTGCCGTATCTTCTTCAATCGAGAAAATTCGGTTCGCCGACGTATCGACTTTTACGTCAAACCGTTCGAGTAACATTCCCGCTATGATATTCACCAGTACTACCCCGGTTATGAAAATCACGGTGAGCAGAATTGATAATCCGCCGTGCTTGAACTTCTTGCTTGTGAAAATTTTCGTAAATTTCTTGATGTTTTTCATAAGTTATGACCACCGCCTTTTCTCAAGGACTCTCACAGTCAAGAACAGGAACACGACGCAAACACTCACAAAAAACAGCAGGTTTGAGATTTCAACCAGTCCGATTGTGAAACGTTCGTACCGTTCGATTAGCGAAAAGCTCCTGAACGCATCCGATATAAATCCGATTTTGATATAGGATGCGGCAATCGATGAGAGCAGGAACCCGATGTTCACGAAAACGCTGATTGTAGCGGCTACCATCTGATTCTCGGTCAGGGACGATATGAAAATCCCGACCGAAATATAGACCGCACCGAGAAGCAACAGCCCGGTCATGTGTCCCGAAATGCTCCTCCAACTAACCTCAACGAATCGAGACAGGACGATTCCGTAAATCGGCATGATTGCTGTCGAAATCAAGAAAATCGTGTATGATGCGGCAAACTTCGCCCCGACAATCCCGAACAGGCTCACCGGTGCGGTTAGAGTCAACTGGTCGGTTTTGTTGCGGCGTTCTTCCGAAAAAAGCCGCATCGTAAGCATGGGAATGGTAATCATCAGTACAAAGAAAAGCCACGAAAAGACCTGTGAGATGTCGGCGACTCCGACAGTCGGTGCGACACCGGTAAGCGTGAAAAAGTAAAAGAACGTCGCCGAAAAGAAGAAGTAAAGTCCGATAAAGACGTATCCCAGCGGCGTGACGAAATATGCTTTCAGTTCTCTTTTGAAAATAGCGAGCATTAAACAATATCCCCCGTAGTTAGTTTCAAGAAAATTTCTTCCAGCGTTAATTCGGCAGACTTTGTCACCGAAGTAACCCCTTTTATATTTGCGATTTTTTTGAGCATTTCATCGGAATTGCCTTCAACGGTGACAATCAATTTCTTGTTATCAACCTCGTCTTGCAATCCCGCCGAAAGGCTCCCCGCCGTTCCGTCGGCAACGATTTTCCCTTGGTTGATGATTACGATTTTGTCGCATACCGCCTGAACTTCCGGCAGAATGTGCGACGAAAGTATAACGGTATGATTCTTCCCCAATTTCTTAATCAGCGTGCGGATTTCTATTATTTGCTTCGGGTCGAGGCCTACCGTAGGCTCGTCCAGAATTAAAATCGGCGGATTTCCCACCAATGCCCCCGCCAATCCCACACGTTGGCGGTATCCTTTGGAAAGGTTGCGAATCAGTCGTTTTCGATGAGATTCGAGCTTGACGAGTTCGCAAATCTCGCTCAAATGTGAATTTTTGGGGATTTTCGACTTTTTCAGCGAGTAAACGAAGTTCAGATACTCGTTTACCGTCATGTCGAGGTAAACCGGTGGCTGTTCGGGGAGGTATCCGATGTTTCGCTTCGCGGCGAGCGGTTCTTCCAGAATATCCACCCCATTCAGGAACGCCTTCCCCGACGTGGAAGAAATGTACCCCGTCAGAATGTTCATGGTTGTGGACTTCCCTGCGCCGTTCGGCCCGAGGAAACCGAGGATTTGACCGGCTTCGGCGGTGAACGAGATGTTGTCTAAAGCTTTTTGTCCCTTTGTGCTTCCGTAATATTTTGTCAGATTTTCGACTTTAATCATGTTTGTTTGATTTCCTTCAAATTATTTCAATTTCGAAAAAGTCGGCGATTGTTTTCACCGTGGGTTTTAAGTCATCGTTGCAGCGGGAATACCATTCGTTGATGTATTCTTCAAAGGTGAGTTCTTCGCAGTCCCCCATTGCGTAGAGGATTTTCAGCGCGTCCCACGAGTGGGGATTGTCCTTGAACGCGCTTTCGTATATCGGGGCGGCAAGCGTGTTTATGAAGCGGTTTACGTTATCGTTGCCGCCGACTTCCCCGGCATCGAAATCCCATTCAACCATAGGGGATTCTTCCAGGGTTTGCCTGTGCTGTTTGAACAGTTCCGCCAGTTCATGCTCATAAATCCCGATTGAATAATAGTGTGCGCGCGCCCTGTATTCATTACGCATGATTTTGCCGTAGTAAGCCCAGTTTGGACGAGGAGCGTCATTCTTCCATTTTTCCGAAAGCACGTCCAACGCATAAAAAGCATGAACTTCGCATATAAGTTCGTCAAACCAGAAATGTCTTCCTGATATGTAGAATCCTCCTGTTGCGTAATGTGCAAGCTCATGCGAGAGCTGTCTTACGTAAATTGACCAGTGAGTCCCCGATGACGAGATGAAAAGCATTTCAAGGTTGGTGTAGATGAATGCACCGTTATTATCGCTCGCTTTAATAAACAGTTGCTGTTCTTCGTTGTTATGGCGGAGCATGTATTCTTTCGAATAAGCATCGTATAAAACCCCGGCGACTTCCTCGGCTATCAGCAAGACTTCATCGTCTCGCACGTTGCCCCAGACCCCGCGCTGTAAGTACCAGTGTGTTCCTTCCAGTTGAAGATGGTCGGGTACTCCCGGCGGCGGAGTTATGTCACTGCCGAACGCGCCAATCGCATTGAAATAAAGCATTACGCCAAGCGTAATCACCGTGGATATGACGAGTACCAGTATTTTTCGCATATGATGCTCCTTATTGTTTAGAATGGGGGATTCTCCCCCAAACCCCCTGTCGCTTCGCAGGGAAACCCTGCTTCGCTCCCTAAAGAATGGGGCTTCGCCCCAAACCCCCTCACCTGCGGAGGCAGAGCCGCCTTGGTTCCCTAAAGAATGGGGGATTCTCCCCCAAACCCCCTGTCGCTTCGCAGGGAAACCCTGCTTCGCTCCCTAAAGAATGGGGGCTTCGCCCCAAACCCCCTGTCGCTTCGCTCCCTTTAACAGTAATCCCCCCGTTTCCGAGGGGACGATGATTATAATTCGGCTACTAACTTCTCTACGTATGCGACTTCTTCCTGGGACATGACCGCTTTAGCTTCGAGAATCGATTCGCTCAACCCTTTGACTTTAATCCCGATATTCTCCTTCTCTATCTTTAACAGCTTGAAAAGCATAGAGTTGTTTTTATCCCTGATTTCTGCGTTGGTTGCCATGAAATCACCCCCTACTTACTTAAGAAATACTACTATATTATAACAGACTCTCACAGGCGTGTCAATCAATTTTGAAAATTTTTTTTGAAATTTTGAAACTTTTCCGGAACTGTACGTGACTACCCTATCGTAAGCAGATTTCAATCGGATTCGTCTGTTTGGTCAATTTGTACAAGAGTACCCAATACTCGGGCGAGGTTATTTGGTGAAATTGCCAGTTGACAAACTCATGAAAATGATGTATACTGCTACAAGCGTGTGAATCCAATGCGTTCCTTGCGAAGAAATGTTTTTGAACAATGATTTAGCCTCTCCAGTAGGCGGGGCAGTGAAAAGTGAAACAGTTTCCTTTGAAGGAAGGTTGCGGTTTGGACGCAAAATCTAACAAGCTTAGGGAAAATCTATAATCCCTATGCAAAACTTAATTAAATGGAGGAAAAAACATGAGAAAAAGAAGATTGCTTGCAATCCTCGTGACTGTGTCGATGGTGTTATCACTGTTTACCATGTTTACGAGTGCAAGCGACGCTGTTCGTGACACTGTAACCCGTGAATGGGGCTATGTGAACGAATATGAATACGAAATCGATGTCAAAGTTGATTTCGGCGGCAACGTTGCTTTTGCTGTTGGCGATAAGGTAAACCTTAGTGCCGTTGATGCTGATAGTTTCGTTGCTGAAAAAGCTGACTCCTCTCCTAAAGCATTTACGGTCAGCGGCGCAAAAATTAGCGGAAACAACCGCACACAGGAAATTGCTACCGATTCTTTCGGTTGGGAAGTTTTCACTGTTGTCGGTACTGCTAATGACAGAATTACCGCGGGAAGCCGTTCTTCTCTTACTTTCACCTTAGTTGGTAAGTTCGAGGCCGACCTTTACAACGGTACTTACGAAGTGGATGACATCCAGATTGTTGATGATTTCTTTGCTCAACTCGTTCTCGGTGAATCCCCTGAAGAAGAAGAAATCGATTTCGTGTACGCTGAAGACGATGACGGCATTGATGAAATCATTTTCGTTACCGATGTACGTGCAACCGCTACCAAAGTTGCTCTTGAAGACGTTGTTGACAATGGGTCGGATTTCATCGGTAACTCTGACCTCGGTCTGTACGGCGATTACGGTGATGGAATCTTCACCCTTAAAATGAAAGGGATTGAATGGGACGAAGCACCTTTCATTTTCGGTGCTGACGCTGTAGTTCTTGACCTTGATTTCGTTGGACGTAACTTAGGAAATTCCGGGAATAGTGACCCTAACTACGACTTACTCGTATGGACTGACATTTTCGAACTTGCTAATGCTGATGATAACGGCGACTTCGATATTGAAGAGTTCATTGATGAAGTTGTGAGAGTACGTATTCCTAAACCTGCAAATGCAAACGCAAACCTCGGAACACTTAGTGCAGAACTCCCTGTTGATTATCTTTACTGCGAAAGCGATGATGACGGCTACGAACAAGTAGAAGAAATCTACTTTGCTGTTGTAAATCGTGTAGCTAAAAAAGATGATACTTGGGCAACCGTGGTTATCGAAGACGTTCTCGGTGAAGATACCCCGGACTCTGCAGAAAACCAACTGTTCGGTGCTACCCTCACTATCGAAGGTGAGTACCTGCTCATCGGCGTTCCTGAAGGCGAAGGCGAAGTTACCCGCTCTTACGGATACGTAAATGAGTACGAATACGAAATTGATGTAAAAATCGATTTCGGTGGAGAAGTATTTTTCGCTGTCTCTGACGCGGTTGAACTCGACGGCGGATTTAATGCCGCAGTTGCTGAAGAACTTGCTACTCTGGAAGCTACAATGGCTGTCGAAACCGCTGCTTATGATGCCGCTTCGGCATCTGAAGAAACCGTTACTAGCGTTATGACTTCGGCTTCTACGGATGAGTCTTCCGCTAGAACCGCTGCGACATCCGCTTCTAACGCTGCTGCCGATGCTAGCGCATCTCTCGTTTCGGAATCGGTTGCTGGTAATAATACTTCTGCTTTTTCTAGTGCTTACGCTAGTGCACTCGTTGATGTCGCATCGGCAGAAGCTGCTGTAGCCTCTGCTTCCAGTGCGTACTCAAGTGCTTCGGTGGCTAGTGACTCTCTGGACGTTGCTATGACCAGTGCTTCTACCGCATACGATAATGCTTCTTCCAGTGCAAGCTCCATCGAAGACGAAGCTGACCGTGTTTTCGTAGTTGCTGCTGACGAAGACGAAAACGAATTCGAACTGACTGTAAGTGCTGTTAGAATCAGCGGAAACAGCCGTATGCAACCTGCTGACAACACTGACCAGCTTGGTAGTGCTGACGCAAGAGAAAAAGGATTTGAATGGGATGTTGCCAGTGCTGTGGGTACACGTAATGACAGACTCACCGCAGGAAACCGTTCTTATCTGACTTTCACTTTAATCGGTAATTTTGATTTAGACCTCTACAATGACGGATTTGACGTAGATAGCATCAAAATCGCTGAAGGATTCTTGGCTACCATTATATTTGATGAGGATTCATCGGAAACCCCATTCAAGTATAACAAAAATGTAAATGGTATTGATGACATCATCTCTGTATCGGCTGTTCGCAAGACCGGCGAAAAAGTTGCCCTTGATGACGTTGTTCTTTCTAAGGCTTCGAACACGAACAATGCAGGCGCATTCGACCTTACCGACGGTGTTACGACCCTTGAATTAGGTAGAATTCTGTTCAATGAAGCACCGTTCATCTTCGGTGCGGAATCCATTGTCCTTGACCTTGAATTCACAGAAAGAAACCTGAAGAACTTCAATACGGGCGATGATAACTATGACTTGCTCGTTTGGACTGATTTGTTTGAAGACGAAAACACAGAAGAAGGCGACACTTTTGACGTAATGGATTTCCTTGGTGATGTTGTTAGATTCCGTATTCCGAGACCTTCTAACGCTAACACTAACCTCGGCGTTCTCAGCGTTGAACTTCCTGCTGAATTCTTCTCGAACGCAGACTTTAAACGCGCAAGCAAAATTTACTTCGCTGTAATTAACCGGGTTGTTGGGGAAAATGACACATTCGTTGATGTTGTTATCGAAGATGTTGTAGACGGAACCGACAACGCTCTCTGGGGCGCATCTCTCACCATTGAAGGTGAAGCTATTCGTCCTACAGTTCCTGTCAAAGAAAACTACGTTATCGATGACATTTCCGAAAAAATCGGCGAAGACGGCAAAGTTGATTTAGCTGAATTAATCGCTGAAATCGGGGCAAACTACGACAAGGTTATACTTTCTGAAGAAGGCTTACTCGCTCTCGAAGAAGATTTGACCGTAGTTGTAGCAGAAGGAATCGAATACACGATTCTGGTAGACTCCATCGATGAAGACGCGATTGCTGAAGGATTCGTATTGAATTTCTCGGTAGTCAGCGAAAACTACGCAATCGAAGGATACTCCTTCGCAGAAGGCTCACTCGTGATTCTTCCCGGCGAAGTTGGCGAATTCGGACTTGACATTGAACTGTTCGTATCGGCAGAACTCCTCGGCGAACTTGACGCAGCAGACATCAATCTGTACTATGTTTCCGGCGCGACTGTTTCTCTCATCAAAGACGGCGTTGAAGTCGTAGTTGAAGCTTGTGAAGAAGCAGAAGAAGACGAAGAGCATGATTGCGAAGAAGAAGAATGTGAACTCGCTGTTCTCGGCGTAAAAGTCGTACTCAGCAAAGCAAGCTTCTACGTACTCGCTGACGCTGCTCCTCAAGTAGAAGGTGACGTAACTGATACTACCACTTCTGACACCGAAACCGAACCGACCGAAACCGAACCGACCGAAACCGAAACTTCGGCAACTGAAACCGAAACTTCGGGAACCGACACTTCCGTAAGCACTACTTCGGGAACCGACACTTCCGTAAGCACTACTTCGGGAACTTCCGGAAGCAATGACGTTAACACTTCGGACACTTCGGACACTTCGGACACTTCCGGAACTGCTACTTCTGTAAGCGAATCCGATACTGAAGCTACTTCGGAAACTTCTGAAATTATTGAAGAAGGCTACAAAGTAGGTGACGTTAACGGTGACGAACAGATTACGATTGCTGACGCACTCGAAATTCTGAAGTACTTGGCGAAAATGACGAGTACCCTCGACACAGAAGAAGGTCTTGAAGCGGGAAGAATCCTCGGCGCAACCGTACCGGGAATCGGCGATGTTCTTGAAATCCTCAAATACCTCGCGAAAATGAACAACGCACTCGTTGATAATCACGATTGGGCACCCAGGGCGTAACAGAAACTAATTAGTCCCACACTCTCCGCGGGAGAGAGTAAAAAAATAAAAACAGATTTCGGGCGGGAAAACCGCTAATGACACCCGCCCGAAACAAAATTTGGAGGTAATTCAAAATGAAAAAAATGGTAAAACTCATGTCAATAATCGTAGCTATCGCTATGATTGCTTCTCTCGCAGTTAGCGCATCCGCTTCTGCAGGCACTCCGAACACTGCCGGAGAAAAAGGAATCGTATTCGGTTTCGTAAACAATGACCCGACTAAGTTGGCACTTATCGTTCCGGACGGCGGAACTACCGGTATTGCCGGTTGGGGATTCGTTGACATCAAAATCGTTCCTCCTGCAGGCGGAACCATCAATGCACGTCCGTCAGCTGCTGACGAAGACCTTGACATCACTAACACCCCCGGTTCCAGCGTAGTTGAAGGCACCTACGGCGGCGGCGTTGTATTCCCTGAATTTTTTGCAGGCGGATTCGTTGTTGCAACTTGGAACGTAACCGGAACCGGCGACTTCGTAATCACCGGTGACTACACTTATGACCCTGAAGGCGCTGATAATGAAGATTTCACATTGAACCTTACCGTAAGCAACGTATTCGGAAGCACCGAAACTACCGTTGCAACTCAAGAAACCGCTGCACCTACCGAAACAACTGAAGGCGGAACTGAAGAAGGAACTCAAGCAACTGCAGCTCCTACCGCAGCTCCTACCGCTGCTGCTACCACCACTTCGGGAACCACTCCTAAAGGCGGCGTAGCTCTCGCAATCATTCCTACTTTGGCAGCTGCCGGCGCAGCAGTCTTCGCAGCTTCCAGAAAAAGGAAGTAAGACTAACCTAATGTCAAGGCTTTGACATTGCAAACAGGTAATATGCGGGCGGTAGATTAGCTCTGCTGCCCGCTTTTACAACTAAAATTAGAGGGAAAATCTGGAGGAATACTAACATGAAATTGAGAAAAGTTTCTTCACTCGTGATTGCTATCGCTATGGCGGCTACTATGGCTGCAGCAGCAAGTGCGAGCGAAAACGAAACCGAAACCACTGCTGAAGAAACCACCGCTGCAACTGCTGCTACGACTGCAGCAACTACTGCCGGTGGAACTGTTGCAGGTGGGGACAAAGACGGCGACCTCAAAACAGGTGTCGGCGGCGTGGCTATCCTCGGTGGAGTCGCTGTTATGGCGGCAGGTGCCGTTATAGTCGCGAAAAAGAGAAAGTAATCGCATCACGCGATGAACGACGCCGGGATTTTTCCGGCGTCGTTTTATTGAAGATAAGGGTGTAATACCCGCCCATTGGGGCAGTTCTCTCGCCCGTAGGGCGAGGGGTGCAGGGCTTGCCCTGCGGTGTTAGCTTACATTTGGCGAAATTTGTATGAATCTGCCGACACGATTTTGGGAAAAGTATATTGAAGCAATCCTTATTCCTATATTTAGAAGCGTTGAGAATTTTCGTGAAAAATAACCAAAAATTCACCTAAAATTTTGGTTATTTTGCCTATTGAAAATTTCTTAAATTTATATTATAGTATAAGGGTAAGCATTTGCGGCTGTTCGGCTGCAAAAACAAAAAAATTTGGAGGAAATAATCGCATGAAATTAAGGAAAATTCTATCGTTAGTCGTGGCAATCGTCATGATTAGCACTCTCGCAATTTCCGCAGGCGCGGTTTGGACAGTTCCGATTGAATCGGCACCGAGTGGATACGACGTACAGTTCCATGTAGCGGGCTCTTCGGTAAGACCCAGAACCGATGCAATCAACTACGAACTTATCAGGGGCGTAAGATGGACGTTCGAACTCACCGAAACCGATTACGGTGTAGACGAAAATGGTGTTCCCGGGGATTTCGTTGTGGTTAGTGCCGGTTGGAACTGCGGACCTACTGGCTGGCAACAACAAGATTTCAATTACCCGGCACAAAAAAGCTACACGGTTGACCTTAGTCAACACGCTTGGGTTCCCGCACCTGAAGGTCAAGAAGGCGGCACGGGAATCGACTGGTTGGAGGTTTCTGCAGCAGTATTCTCCGACCTTACGTGTAAAGGAACGGTTAAAATCGAAATCCTCGGGCCGAACAACGTTGTTCTTTCCAGAGGACAGCAGGAACTCGCAACTACGAGTACCGGCACTACTGCTACCGGCAACACCAACAATTCCGAACTTAAAACCGGCGTTGACGGCGTGGCGATTCTTGGCGGCGTAGCGATTCTCGCGGCAGGTGCAGTAATTGTTACCGGCAAAAGAAGAAAATCTCGCTAAATTGAGAGTCTAATCTTAATCCAAAAAATACCGCTTGAATAAGGCGGTATTTTTTTGTTTGTGAGTGTTAAACTAGTGTCAAGTAAAGCAGTATTTTTAAAGAAATCAAGTGAGGAATCAAATGAGGAAATTTATAGCAAGTATTACAGCGGGATTAATTTCCGTGCTGTTTTTGACGACGATTGCAAGCGCAATTCAGTTTAGCCCTGAAAACAAAGACATCGAAATCGTGTATGGCGAATTCACCGGATACAGATTCAACGGGCCGGAAGCCCCGGTTGGGGTGAACACCTCACAAATCGCGAAGGTGAAGTTCTATATCAAATGCCCCGACTTAGAGACAATCGAAGAAGCGGTCGTGCAACTTGTATTCAATTCGGGGAGTACCGGTTGGGTCGAAACCGAACATGATTTGAACGACGGACTAATCGTCGAAGTGGAGGTTGACGGTGTAGTCGAAGGTGATTTCTTCGATGCGGCGTTGGGAACCTGGAACGAAGAAGTTTGGGGAACGTTCTCGGTAGAATTGCTCAACTCGGCAGGAGGAGTCATCGGAACGCCGGTTTACCCCGACAATGAACCCGAAGTCACCGAGACCGAACCGGAATTCACCACGTCGGAACTTATGAAAGACGGAGTGAACACCGAAGAAACGAGTGAAGAAATGACCGAAGAAATGACCGAAGAATCCATCGAGGAAACCATGCCTGAATTTACCGAACATGAAACCACCGAGACTCATCACGAAATGACCGAACCGGAAGAAACAGTCGCCCCTAAAGACGGGACTTTCGCCCCGGTGACTACCACCATGTTCGAGACTGTAGCGGGCGCGCAAGACAACGAAACCAACACCACCGAGACCGTTACGGAAACCATGAGCGAAGAAGAAGTCACCACCGTCCCGACCACCGAGGCAACGACAGCAGAGACTTCGCCTCACAGCTCCGCGGCAATTCAAGGCGGAAATGAAACCGCGCCCAAGACCGGCAGTACGCATATCGCGACTGCGATTATCATCACGACACTTTCGGCAGTGACAATCGCGACAACACGTAAGAAGAGGAATCCTTAGGAATCATAACAAAAACAAGAGCCGCAATCAGCGGCTCTTGTTTTCGTTACGCTCATCTTATTTCAACGATTGTGATGTTTTCAACCGGGACGCTGACTTCGCTTAAGAGTGCGTCTTTGATTTTCGCGGCATCTTGTGCGGTAAGTCCGTCGGTACGGACGATTATGTTCGTACCGCGTTCGGAAATGTAACACAGCACATCCGAGAATCCTTGTGCACGTAGGAGGGCTTCGACTTTAGCCTCACTTTCGATGAATCCGCCAAGGGAAAGTGCATCCCCGGCGATTGCCTGGATTTCCTCACCGCGAACGTCACCGCCTGATATAATGGTCTGGATAAATTCTTTGGCTTCATCACGGCTTTCGCGCTTTGAAATCCTCGCCTGGGCGAAAAACGCCGCAACATCATCGTCGAGTATGTCTGCTGAGACGAATTGCGTGTCACCATAGTTGGAGTTCCTGCCGGCTTGTTCCTCGCCCGCATTTTCGGAAGGGGTGGTGGAGGGCTGAACGTTCCTGTTTGCCGAGACCGCAAAGTTTACATAGACCGCTAACCCTAAAAGTAAAGCGAGTCCTGCGATTATGATTTGTTTTTTACCGATGATTACGTTGATTCGCGGAAGTTTGAATTTTCTCATGTTAGTTTTCTCCTTTGGAATGTAAGATTAGTTTTTGTTTTAAGAAGTTACGCTGATTCTCGTTGTGTTGATTCCTAACACGCGTGAAACCAACTCAATGAGTTTCTGTTTGACGATTACGTTTTCGCCGCCTTCACAAACGATTGCCACCCCGCGGACTTTTGGGGTTATGACGGTTCTGACACCGCTCCCCCTCTCGGAATAGACGTTCTCGGAAAGGCTGTCTAATGTAACGACGATTGTGAACTCCCCTACGCCGTCAATAGCGGAAATGGCCCTTTCAAGCTTTTGTTCGAGTCGCTTCTCGTATTCCTCATAAGCGGTGTAATCCGAAACCGCCGCCGGGTTCGAGCCGCCTCGATCGTTCTGCGAAAACGCATCCGATACGAACAGCAGTGCAATCAATGCTAATGCGCCGACCAGCAGTGTTTTGAACGCTTTCTCATTCTTGAACAATGACCTAAAGTCAAAGACTTTGCTTTTCTTCTCCATGATTCCATGCCGCCCACCCTGCATATGCGGCATGGTGGTTAGTCCTTTCCTGTTTTTTAAGCTCACGCTTCGTCCGTCTTGAATTCCCCCGTGATTAATATTTCGTCTCCAACCTCCCTCTGAATGATTCGAAATGACTCCCTGAGCCGCTCAATTTCTTCTTCATTCTCCTCATCCCCTTCCTTTGTGAGTACAACCCTAATTTCATTAATAGATATGCTGTACTTGTCTGAAATATTAACGTTTACCGAAATTTGTCGTACGAAAATTTCTTCCTCGGCTAATATCCGGGTGAGTTGGTGGCTTATTTCCTTCTCGACTGCATGGGATTGCGCTTTGTTGTATTCCTCTTCGAAGTTGATGTACGGAATGTTGTCGAACAGCCCGTCGGTTTCAAATTCCGATGCGAAGTTGACCCGCCCGCTCGTGAAAAAGAAAGCGAATCCTGCAAGGAAAAAGCATGAGACCATGAAATCTGTCTGCTTTTTGGCAGAGCCTTCCGGCAATAACATTTTGAACAGGCTTAATGCAATCGCCATTAAGCATACGTTTAGAAGAATTTCCCTCATTGTTATGACCATGCCTTTCCGCCACAAAGTGGCATGAATTCAAACCTGTCAAGCTCACCTGCCGGCGGCTTGACGAAGCAAGCCCTGCTATGCTCCCCCAATGCGAATCATGAGTGCGACCGAAACTAACATAATCAGTGTAAAGCAGGAAATCATGGCTAAAATAATCGAAAGTATATTCTCCCCGCTTTTGAGCAGTGAACCCAGTCGCGCCGCCCCGAACATTTCACCTACCGCTGCGGCGGCGGTTAGCGTGAATCGGAACACAAGCACCGACAGCAAAGACGGAAGACAGACCGCCGCAATCGCGACCATGCCGAATGCCCCGGTCGCGCTCTTAACCACTGTGAAGCTTCCGTTCACCACCGATAAAGCATCCGAAATTGAGCCGCCGATAAACGGCACTCCTCCTGAAATGGTGAATTTTACCGCCCGCATCGCGACAGAGTCGGTACTCCCCGATACAAGGCTTTGAATCGTCAACAGCCCGACAAACAGCGTAGTGAGTAGTCCCAACGTCCAGACCACGAAGGTCTTTACCATATGGGCGAGACGTTCGGTCTTTAAATCCGGGCTGACCGCCCCCGCAATCGAGACCCCTAAAATCGATACCGATAAAGGCATTAATGCCATTACCATGACCTGGCTGAAAATCTGTGCCGCCGCAATGACCGCACCGTTGAACAGGTTCGCCGATACAAGTTGACCCATGACCGCCATTATTCCCGCCAGAATCGGAATAAAAGTCAACATGAATGCCCCCGCCGCCGTAAGGGTCTCGGTGGTGCGCATGACACATTCGGCGATTACCGCGCTCATAATCCCCGCCCCTGCGAGAACCCCCGCCATCTCGAAAGCGGTTACGGCAGAAGAACCCGATTTGGGGCCTGAAGCCGAGTCCCGCAGGGTCTCAGCAACCGCACACAGAAGAATCACCCCCGCCAAAGACATGAACATTTTCAGCGGCTTGGTGATTTCCTGTTTGAGGAGTGTCCATAATTCCGACAACACCGCCGTGAAGGTCAATTCAAGGGGCTTTGCTTCCTCCATGAATTCCTGCGCATCATCGGGGAGGGCTTCCAGCAATTCGTCTTGGTAAAGGTTGAGGTTTTCTTCTATATAGTTATTTAAATTTAGGGACACGATTTCGTTACGCTCATAGTCGTTTTCAACGACTATATTATTAGCAGAAGCCGAAAAAGTCGGCAGAATTATTACAAGAAGTATAATTGCGAACAGTTTTTTCATTTTCACTTCCCCTTTTTGAATTTTTCTCAATCAGGCGTTAATCAATCCCACGACAATATCCACCAGTCCTTTGAACAACGGAAGCGACACCAGAACAATCGCCAGTTTGCCCGCCATCTCGATTTTTGCGGCGATTGCCGTCTCACCGGAATCGCGGCAGGTGTCTCCCGCAAGTTGGGTTATATAGCAGATTGCTAATGCTTTCAGGAGTGCCGCACCATAAACCGCATCGAGGCTTACGGTGTCGGTGAGTTCACGGATTAGCGTAAGTACCGGTGAAATCTGCCGAATTACGGCAAGCAGAATGACAATCCCCGCAATCAGCGAGATGTATATGCCGAATTCGGGCTTGTACTGCTTTATGACTATAGAAAGCAGGGCAGCGATAATCCCCGCCCCGACAATCGGTATAAGTTCCATATGACATGCCTCTTTCCGGTTGTTCCTTACATTTTTGACAGCTTTTCGGCTTACTTCAAGCAAACCCGAACACATTCTTAATCGTGTCGAACAGTACGCCGATTTCCTTTATAATCATCAGCAGAACCACCACTAATCCGGCTATACTGACCATCATTGCCTGTTCATTACGCTCCGACTGTTTAAGTAATTGCGAAAGTACCGCCACGATGATTCCCACCCCGGCAATCTGAAAAATCAAGTCCAGTTCCATTGTTATGACCATGCCTTTCTGCCACAAAGTGGCATGAATTCAAACCTGTCAAGCTCACCTGCTCAACGGCGAAGCCGCCGACCCCATGAGCCCTTATTCAAACTTAACCCCCATTAAATAATCATCACAGCCGCGAACAGTCCCGCCAGTGTCCCCATTGAACGGTAGAGTTTCCCTTTTTGAATGTACTGTTCGTGTGCTTCTTCGGCGAAATTCTCCAATAATGCCGCATTGACTTCCAGCATGGACAACTGCCCTTCTATATCACTTGCCCCGAGAGAACGCCCTATCGATTTAATCGTTGAACGCTCGGATTCGCTTAATTCATTCAGTTCGTCTGCTGTTTTGTTCCAACTTTCGCGAAAACATGAACCTTCTCCCGATAATTCGTGCATTTCCCGCAATTCAAGAACCCGGCTTATAAATTCATTACTCGACAACTCCCTGAACAATTCGCCGATGGGGAGTGCGCGGTGTCGAATCAAGAGTGACATCTCCCTAAAAGTCCGCACCAGGTCACGTAGTGTATCCTCGCGCATTTTCAGGCGGAAGGAAAAATAAAGTCCCCCCGCTGTCCCGGTTATGATTGAGAGAATTGCCGCCAAAATCGTGATTGTGTTTGTTAGTCCCATAAAACTCCACTTTTCCTATGTTTTTGCCGATTCCCAGAAGTGCGATGTGCGAAATCCCGCCTACACCCAACAGTTGTCGGATTCGTACACAAGCGTACGCCTGTCGTAAACTGCCGGAGTGTGCTGTTAAAACCATCTTAATGCCCGAATTCGACAGGGTTGTGAGTTCGGCGGCTTCAAATCCGATTTCGTCACAGAACACATATTCCGGCGAAAGGCTTCGCAATGCACACATAATCCCTTGCGACTTGGGGAAGTTGTTTAAAACGTCGGTATTCTCGCCTATGTCGAGGGTGGGGATTCCATTGTGAACCGCCGCGATTTCGGAGCGTTCGTCGATGAGTGAGACTTTGTGCCCGCCCGAAATAAGCCTGCATAAATCCCGCAGAACGGTGGTTTTCCCGCTCATGGGGGAGCCGATTATGAGCAGACCGGTGAAATCCTCGTCGGGGTTCGCACCTGCATCCGTTTTTATGCGGGAGTACAAGTCTTCCGCACAACCCACGAACTGCCGCGCGATTCGCAGATTAACCGACGAAATGTCGCGGACGTTATCCACACCGGAACAACCGTCCCGCATTACCGCCGTTCCGGTGAAACCGGCGCGATGCCCGCCTTCAATCGTGAGCCACCCCTCCTTGAACTGTTTTTCGTAGCTGTGGATTGAATGACCGCAGAACTCCTGCAGACACTCACTTATTTGTTCGAGCGTGACTACCTCGTTCGAGACCTTGATGCGTTTCCCGTTGCCTAATTCAAGGGTTATAGGTTGTCCCGCCCGTAATCGGATTTCGCAGACCGCATCGGTGACACTTCTCGGCAGTGCGAAGAAGCGTTGCTTCAGTCTCCCTAATTTGCCCGCCGCCTGTTCGAACGGTGTTTTCTTCGCTGTGACCACTACTTTTTTACCTCTTTTCAAATCGTGTTGCTGTGTTGCTATATCTTAATTCTATGCGGACAAGCAAAAAAAAATAACAGGGTTCAACCCTGTTATTTTTAGTTAATTTTTGGGAGTTATTAAGAAGCCAAAGGGCGGGCTTTGCTCGCCCTGCGGAGAAAACTCCGCAGGAGTTTTCGGAGTTAAGAGAGTATCGATTCTCAAAACCGTTTACCTTCGCGGAAGTCGATTGCGTTGGTGAAGGGGTTGTAGGTTAAATCGGCGCATTTTGAGTTATAGAAAAAATATTCTGTCATAAAGCAAATCGGAATAAACCCGCCGGATTTCAGCAACCGGCTTTCTCTTTCGGGAAAATCCGGCATGACTTCTTTAACTTCTTCTTCGATTATTTCGCCGGTTTCGTCTGATTCATCTGTTTCGCCGTCTTCTTCCGGGGGAATCGGTTGGTGTTCACCAGCGTGGCTTGAAATCGTGTAGCCGGAAATCGCATCGAAAATCGCAGATGGGCTGTTATACGCCGCCGTAATCTTCACGACTGCTATGTCATAGTCCCCGGATTCGAGACGGGCTGCGTATTGTCCCGGCGGAACCACTTCGATTTTACAAAACAGTGACAACTCTTCCTGCCATTGTTGTACAATCGTGCGGGTGAATGAGTCTACCGTCTCGTCACCCTCCGGAATGAGCAGAACCGGTGAATTTAACAGTTGTGCGGCGGTTGCATAGCCCTCTGATTCCTCCGAGGAGGAGAAAACATCGGGAATCCCAGCCAAGTCTCGATAAAACACGTCCCCGACTTTTATACCGTTCGGAATTAACAACGACGTTCTTGTGTGGGTGCTTGATTTTTCGGAAACGCTCAAATCCAAATCGGCATTAGCCGAATGTGCAAGCGCGAAACGTAACGTTTCATTGCCCCATACCCCGCTTTCACTGAAGATGAACCCCCAGACCGAATTTTCCGCCGTGGTGTGTGTGTACCCCCGTGAAACAAGCACTGCCGCCGATTCCCCGCTGATTATAATACAGTCACTGTCGCCGGAGGTAAAATTGGTAAGATGAGACTCTCTGTCGATATAGAAGTTGATTCCCCTGGGTTGGATTCGCTCGGAGTCGGATAACGGTTCATATCCCTCCCTCCTGCGAAGAATAATCCTGTTTTCGTCGGTCCACCATTGGTCGTAAATCCATTCCCGCAGAAAGAATCCGCTGTTGGAAGGCACGTAGGACTCACCGTTTCGGGAGAGTAGTCCGTATCGCCCCGCCGACAGTATGTAGAATTCTTCATTACAAGGAAACGCAGGCGGCGCGGTCAGCAGCCGCAAGAAGTCGTCATCGGGCTGTTCAAGCCGAATGACTAAGGTGAAATCATTCGCCGCAGTCACCCCGAGCGATTCGAGCGGTAATTCCCCGCTGTTGACGGCGCGGGCATTGACAATCGAGAGGTAGTTGCCGATATTGCGGGAGCGTACTTCGGGATTGAACAGGCGGCGAAAAGCGAAAACAAAGTCATGTGCGGTACAAGGCGCGGAAAAATCGTCCTTGTCGGCCCAGGAAACGTCTTCTTTCAAATAAAAAGTGTAGGTGAGCAGGTCATCCGAAATCTCATAAGTGCGGGCGATTGCCGGGGCGATGTTCCCGTCGGAATCCACCCGTACGAGTCCGTCAAAAAGATTCGATATGACCATGCGTTCGTAATCGAGGGTTGCTGTTTGCGGGTCGAGTGTTCGCGGGTTCGCAGCAAGGTCGTATATGAAAACGTGTCCGCTTCCGTCGGAATCGGACTTTCCGCAACCCATAAACGAAAGTATACTCAAAGTTAAAACGGCGGTTAGTATATACTTACAGAATAATTTCAATCGCTTTCCCAAATTTCAGGCTCTCCTTCGAGTTAAGTGTACGCTGGTTTCTGCTGCCTTTGAACTGTAAATCCATGCTTTTTTCACTCTCGATAAATCGACCGTCAATCAACACGTCTATACGTTTCAAAAGGTTGTGATTTTTCTCCTCTTGGTATAATTCCTCGAAAGTATACCCGCTGTAACAGATTATGTGGCAGTTGTGGATTTGTTCTGCGAGAACGGCAAACATTTCTGCTTGGAAGAAGGGTTCGCCTCCAGAAAAAGTCACTCCGTCAAGGAGCGGGTCGCGGCGAATTTCATCGGCGAGTTGACTGACATCGCGCCATTCTCCCCCCGAAAAGTCGTGGGTGTGCGGATTATGGCAGTTTTCGCATTTATGTGGACACCCCTGCGCGAAGACAACGTAACGGATTCCCCGCCCGTCTACAATTGAGTTTTTGACGATTCCCGCTATTTTAATACGATTTTTGTTCATGATTTCAAAACCAGTGAACTTTCAGCAAATTTCACGGCAGATTTCAACGACGTTTCATAATCAGTGGTTTTTATGAACGTTTCGACAAATCCCGCCAGTAACGCGTCCCCCGCCCCGACCGTGTAGGCGTTTTTGATTTTATTTTCGGCGGCATAGACGTACTCTTCGCCGTCGTTTCCGTTCACGAATACCGCCCCTGCTTCACCCAGGGAAACAAGCGCGTTACAACCGAGCTTCGCACCGTAAGTGACTGCATCTTCCGGGGTTGAGATGGCTTCGGAATTCAATCCGAACAGTTCCGCCAGTTCGTGTCGGTTGGGTTTTACGAGAAATGCCTTCCCGGTTTGGATGACCCTGCGCAACGGTTCGCCCGACGTATCTACGAAGACCTTCGCGCCCTTTTCGGCAAGATTTTCGGTGAGGTTAGCGTAAAAATCGCATGGAATCCCATTCGGCAGAGAACCGCCGATTATAAAAAAGTCACCCTTTTTTACCATGCGTATAATTGTTTCGGCTATATCGGCGGAATCTTCTTCCGGAACGTAAAAATCCCCGTTGATTTCGGTGACTTCGCCCCCGGAATGAACTTTCACGTTGATTCGCGTATCGCTTCCTTTGATGTTAAACAGTCCGCTTCGGATTCCGCTTGATTGAAGCAACTGCAGGAAAGTTTCGGTAAGGTTTCCTTTTTCCCGCTCGATTTCGCCGCAGGTACACAAGGCATAACTTTCCACCCCCAGCCTTTTCAGGGCGAGTGAAACGTTCAACCCTTTTCCCGCTGCCGAAAATCCCCGTGATTCTCCCCTGTTCACTCTGCCTTTGAGCAGGTCGGGAACGGTGACGACGTAATCTATAGCGGGATTCATGGTCAACGTGTAAATCATGTTGCGGCTTTCGCTGTTTTGATTTTCACGTCTTTGCTGTTAGCTTTTTCGAGCCAGGTGTGAGCTACTTCCAACGCTTCGGCAAGGTTTTCCCGATTGGTTTTCTTCAGTTTCGTTATATCGATGTTTTCGGTGTCGGTCGGAAGCAGTTGAATCTTCAATTTGTCTGCGATTTCCAGACCTTTTACGCTTTTCGTTGATTGGATTTCAATCCGCGCAACGTAATCGCCGTTCATGTTTCCGTAATAAATCTCCTTGTTCTTCCTGACAAGATGATAGCCTTTATAAGTGTAGAATTTTTGCTTTTCCATGTGATTTACCCTTTCTCTGTTGTTTTTAATTATTTAAATTCAGAATAGTCGTTTTCAACGACTATGGTTTGCTATAGCGGAATAAATTCCAACTTCAACTGCATATCCATTCCCGCTGCAAGTCGTTTGAGTGTTCCAAGAGACGGATTTGCATTGCCGTTTTCAATTTTACTGATATCTCCTTGTGCAATCCCGGATTTCTCCGAGAGTTGTTTTTGAGTAATTCCGCTATTTTTCCGTGCTTCGATTATAGCGTGTATAATCGCAAATTCAGGGGCGAACGCTTCATATTCTTTCTTGACCTCCGGGTCTTTTAACATTTCTTCACGAAATTCTTTCCATTCGCTCATTGTTGATTCCCCTTTCTGTTCAGATATTCATTTCGGTATTTCTTCGCCAATTCGATTTCTTCGGGCGGGGTCTTTTTGGTTTTTTTGATAAACCCATGGGTTAATACGACACGCTTCCCGACAATGAAAAAATACAGAGTACGAGATATATCTGTGCTTACTTTAGCGCGCAGTTCAAAGATTCCATCGTCTAAATGCTTTGAATAAGGCTCTCTCAATCCATTTCCGCAAGATTCGAGTGCGTCTATCGTCCAAATCACCTTTGATTTCATCTTGGGGTCTAACTTTTTGATAAATTCCGCAACCGGTTTTGTTCCGTCGGGTTTATCGTAAAACTTAATTTCGAATTCCTGCATGAGTTCCCCGCTTGTTCTTTGATTATTATATAGTATATACCCTATATTGTCAAGTGTTTTTTGAAATTTTTCACAAAATCAACATTGAATCCCCGAAACTGAAAAATCTATACCCCTCACGAATCGCCGTTTTATAAACGGCCAGCGTTTTCTCTCTGCCGAGGAACGCACTGACCAACATCAACAGCGTACTTTCCGGTAGGTGGAAGTTGGTTATGAGCGAGTCAATCGCTTTGAATTTATACCCCGGTGTAATGAATATATCGGTACTTCCGAAGTTTTCCACGCTATCTGAAAAATCGGAGGAATTGGCGGTTTCGAAAGCTTCAAGCGTTCTGCAGGAGGTCGTTCCGACCGCCGTCACACGATTCCCGCGTGATTTACACTCCCTTATCTTTGTAAGCGTTTCCGACGGCACGAAGAAGCGTTCAGCGTGCATTTCATGCTCTTCGATGCGTTCGCACTTGACCGGACGAAACGTGCCTATTCCCACATGAAGCGTTACATACCCGGTTTCGATTTGCTTTTCGGCTAATCTGTCGAACACCCGTTCGGTAAAGTGTAATCCCGCTGTGGGTGCAGCTGCAGAGCCGACTTCGTTGGCGTAAATCGTGTTGTATCTCGATTTGTCCTGCAACTTTTCGGTGATGTACGGCGGCGTGGGCATATTCCCGATTTCTTCCAGAATTTCGTATAGATTTCCGTTGAAGTCGAACCGAATCAGTCGGTTCCCGTTGTCTAACACGTCGATTATTTCTCCGCACAGCTCGTCCGAGAAAACGAGTCTCTTGTTTTTTTTGAGGCGGGTACCGATACATTCCCACACCTTCCCGATTGGGTCACGCTGTTCGAGTAGCAGTACCTCACTGCTTCCGCTGAAAAGCCTCGCCGGGAACACTTTAGAATCGTTCATGACGAGAAGGTCGCCGCTGTCGAAATAATCGGCGATGTTGCAGAAACAGTCGTGCGTGATTTTGCCGGTTTCTCTATCAACCACCATCAGTCGGGAGGAATCCCGCGGTTCAAGCGGGGTTTGCGCGATTAAGTTTTCAGGCAAATCGTAATTGAAATCGGATTTCAACATCTCTTATTTATTTTTCTCCTTTGGGTTTGGGGTTCAGCAACTCCAGATAGAATTCCAGCATTTTTATGAAGTTATTGAACGAAATCCGCTCATTCATTCCGTGAATCCGTTCCCTTTCGGCTTTTGACATAATCATAGGCGAAAAACGGTAGATATGGTTTGAAATGTCGCTGTACGCGCGGGAATCGCTCCCCGCAAACATCAAGTAGGGGATTACCGCGCAATCATCTCCCCAGGTTTGTGTGATTGCCGACTTCAGCATATCCCAACCTTCACCGCTTGTCTCGGAAATCTTCGATGGTTCACTGCTTGAGAGTAGGTTTACCTCGATTTCCAACCCCTGTAATGCCTTTTTGATTAGGTCGAGGGTTTGCGCCACACTGCTCCCGCTTATGATTCGGAAATTACCCACCGCACGGACTTCTTCCGGGACGACGTTTGCCGCACTCCCTCCCGAAATGAGGGTGATTGCCCCGGTGGTTTGGGTCAACGCACCGATTTCCGGCACGCTCTTGATTATTCTCGATGTGAGGATTTTTCGGATTAATCTGCTTTTTAAGACGATTCTGAACTTCAGTCTCATTCGTTTAGATTGTGAAATCAATGCCTTCTGCATAATCCGAAACGGTTTGTTATCAACCGGTTTGAACAGATTTTCGAGTTGGTTTACCGCCTTCGCGATGGTGACAAGCGGATTTGACCTTACCGGAAGTGACGTGTGACCGCCGGTTCCCCTTGCGATGAACTCAACGTCCATATAGCCTTTCTCGGCGATTCCCACCAGTGCGAACAGCCCGTCCAATCCGATTGATGCCGCATCCACCACCGCTCCACCTTCGTCAAGAATGAGAAAAGGCCGAACGCCGCGTTTCTCCAGTTCGGCGGCGATTGCAACGGCAGACTTGCCTTCGGTCTCTTCGTCTCCGCCGAAACACATATACACGTCATAATCGGGGGTAAAATCGTGATGTTCAATCAAGTGTTCGACTGCTTCCATCACGGCGCAGAGCGTGCATTTGGTGTCGATTGCACCCCTCCCCCAGATTTCGCCGTTTTCCGTTGATTTGTCGTCCCCGTGCTCTTCTGTAACAATCTCCCCCGAAAACGGATGCCAATCCCACCGAATGTCCGATACGGCGGGGACAACGTCATAATGCGCCATAAGAACGATGGCGCGTTGACTGCTTTTTCCTTCGAACTTATACATCAACCCCAGGTCGCCGATTTGTTCAAATCGGCACACCCTTGCAATATTGGGGTAAATAACTTTTATAGCGTTTTTGAACTTCCTGAACTCATCGTCGTTCCCTGCGACGGTCTCGTAAATCAGCAGCTCGCTGAATCTCGCTATTGCCTTATCCGGGTTTACATCAAACGGCATCTTTTTTTATTCTCTCCGATATGGTTTGGATTTGTTCGCTGAACAGCTTGATTTTATCCCACTCCGGTGCGTAGGAATAGAGTTTTTGCATCATCAATGCGTCAGAATCGGGAAACCACCTCGGTATACTTCCCCCATAGATGAACCCGCGGGAACGCAGTGCGTTCACCGCCGCACCGTTGTGCGGGCAAGCCAACGGAATGTTCACCACCAGTGACTTCACACCGTTTTCGACGGCGTACTTGTCCAGTTTATCGGCAGACTCTTCCACGTCGCAACCGATTTCGGTAAAGGTGGCTATAACGTATTGTGAAACTACCAATTCATCCTCGTTTAAGACATACGTAGTGGGATTATTCGGTGCGATATCCGAAGCGTTACGAATAATCCGCGGCCCCAGTCCTTCCAGAGAGAAAGAAAGGTCGTTTTTGTACATTTCGGGGAGGTATGCCCAAAGTTCGATTTCGCCGCGTTCAATACACGAGACGACACAGCTTACTCGTTCCACTCCTTTTTCGTAGGAGGGCATAATCCCGATTTTCAATGCGGTATCGCGGAATCCCCCGGCTATGCAGGAACGCTGGGAAAATTTATGTCCGGTAACACTTTCGGAATAAATTACGCCGAACTTCAACTCCTGCTTCGAAATGCAGGAAATCAGCAATTCCGCTACATTTGTCCCCCGATACTCGGGGGAGACCATGAGTTGACCTAATTCGAATGCACGGGGATTGACCGGCAGGCGAATCAGCGAAATCATGCCGGTTGCTTTGCCTTCGCCGTTGATGGCAATGTATGGGTAAATGTCACCGTTGTCGGCTTTGCGTTGAAACTCTTCCGGGTTGTACAGATACGTCGCCGGATAGCCTAATCCGTATACCGATTCCACCAAAGCCGGGACTCTTTCGGCGAGCCGCCCTGTCATGGGTGAGACTATGCAGTGGGATTCGCTAAACCCGGTCAAGGCATCGTCCCCATCGGGATTTTCAGCGGGCTTCCCCGAAGACTTGCCCGCTGAATCGGCGTTGTTCGTACTGAAATATGCGGCGATTTTCTTCACCGTGATGAACTTGCGAAAGTCTCTTTCCGGGATTTTTCTCGAAAAAGTCTCCTCAAATTCGCAGACCATATCGATGAAGTTCATGGACTCCATCTTCAAGTCGGACAGGAGGTTGGTGTTTTCATTTATTTCGTCGGCAGGGACACCGCTGTATTTGGAGATAAGCGGGATTATCTTGTCGAGCATGGCGATTTCTCCTTACTTTTGTATATTGCTCCGCAACTTATAGTTATACAGTTGTGTTTTCCGCGTTTCGCTTGATTTTTTTTGCGGTTGTCTTTTCAAACTGTTTTTCCCTGAATTTTACCGCTGCAATCTGCTTATAAACAGGCAGTTTTTCGTTGATTTTTTCTACTTCAAGGTCAATTTCCTCTTGGATTTCTTCTTTTGACTTGCCCTCAACTTCATAATTCGGAAGAATGACTGCCGTGACGATTTCGCGTTCTTTATCGTCTCCGCCGTATATGAGTGCGTCGGCAATCAGCGGCACCGAATACAGGTACTGCTCAATTTCTTCCGGATAGACGTTTTCTCCGCCGGAAGCGATTATAAGGTTCTTTTTCCTGCCGTTGATGAAGAGGAATCCGTTGTCGTCAAGGTAGCCCAAGTCACCGGTTTTGAACCAGCCGTCTTCGGCGAAGACTTCCTTCGTGGCTTCTTCGTTCTTGTAATAGCCGAGCATGACGTTTTCGCCTTTGACCAGGATTTCGTTATCGAGGATTTTGACTTCACACCCGGGAATAACTTCTCCCACACTGTTAATGTTAGAATCGTTGATACTTTCAAATTTAGTTGTGGTGACAACCGGTGAAGTTTCGGTTAATCCGTAGCCCTGAAGCAGATTGATTCCGAAGTCTTTGAACTTTTTAATCAATTCAACGTTGAGCGGTGCGCTTCCGCTGAAAATACGTTCCAGTCTTCCCCCGAAAGCAAGGGTCTGAACTTCATCACGGGTGGGCGGTCTGCCGAGCATTTCTTCTGCGGTTTTGAGTCTGCCGTAAATCGCATTCACGATTGCGGGGACAAGGTACATTCCCGTGGGTTTGAACAGCAACATATTCTCGCGGAGGTATTTCAGGCTGTCGTTGATGCAAATCGTCGCCCCGAAGTTGAGCGAAGCCATGAGTCCCACCGTACACTCAAACGCATGATGATACGGGAGAATCGACAGCATAATCTCATCTTCACGATATTTTTCGAACGCGGTTGCCGCGTAAATATTGGACACGATGTTCTTGTGGGAAAGCATTACCCCTTTTGAAAATCCGGTCGTCCCGGAAGTGAACAGCAGACTGGCTAATCGATTGTTGTCTACTTCGGCAGACGTGAACGAATCATCCCCGGATTGCAGTAATTCTTTTCCTTTTGCGAGGGCAGAGCTGTAATTGTCTTCATAACAGATTTTGTGTTTAATGCCGGATTTGGCTATAATATCTTCATAAATATCGGAATAAAGAACTGCCTCAACATCCCCCGACTCAAGCAGATAGAGAACCGATTCTTCCGGTAAATCGCGGTCAATCGGAACGGCTACCCCTCCGCAAATCGCCGCAAGGTAACTGACAATCCATTCGTAGCGGTTTTCGCTGAGGATTGCTACGTGTTTCCCTGCAAGGTTCAAGCTTTTCGGGCTTGACAGATAGGTTCCCAGTGCGTTGACCTCCCCCGTGAAGTCTCTGTAGCTGATGTCCTTGGTTTCCTCCTCGCCGATTTTGATTGTGAACGCCGCTTTCTCCCCGTATTCCTTTTCGATTTTTACGAGCATTTCCTTTAGGTTATTGATTTCTCTTGTTTTCATAAGTTACCGTCCTTCTGTTAATAATATAATATTCCACAATATAGTATAGCATAAAAATCGGTGAATGTCAAGCCAAAACTGCAAGAAATCAAAAAAGACCACCGATTTATTCGGCAGCCTTTTTTGTTTTCCGTCATATTGCTTGAGGGGTCGATGTCTAATGTCAATGTCCGCCGCCGTCTGCGGCTATTCTTGCAGCCTGTCTTCAATATACGCGATTGGGTCTACCCAGGCGTCGCCTTTTTTTACTGCGAAGTGCAGGTGTGGCGGGTCGGCTATTTCCGCTTCGGCTGTGTTGCCCACAAGCGCAATCACATCCCCCGCTTCCACTGCGTTTCCCTCAGTCACTTTAACATTCTTGTCGAGGCCCATATAAACGCTCGAAACTCCGTCTCCGTGGTCGATTGTCACGCAAATCCCCCACATAGCATTGGAATAAACCTCACTGACCGTACCTTTTTGCATTGCCCGAACCTCACTCCCCAATGGTGCGGCGATGTCTACCGCGTCGTGTGTTCGCCACACGCCGAGGGTGTTGGACTTCACCAGCTCACCATTTGAAAACGGGTTGATAATCTCTCCGGCGAGCGGCATGATTTTAGGCGTTTCCGGTCGAATGAAGCGGTTTGCCTCTTCCGAGTCGGGGTCGTTGGTGGTCTCAACCGGTTCGAGGACCGGTTGAATCGGGGCGAGGGTCTGTTCATCCCGCGGGACACCCGTTTGAGGATTTTCCGCCGCCGCGGCATCTTGGGTGAAATCGGGTTCGTCCCCCTGACTGAGTCGCGATACCGCCCCATTGTAGGCGAAATAGGACGAAATCCCCACCGCGCTTATGCTTAATACAAGAGCTGCGGCGAACCCCCTGCCTTTGAACGCTTTCCTTATACCGGAGAATCTGATTTTTTTCATAAGTTTTTTCCTTTCATTTTGAATGTATCCTGTCGTACGTCCTCGTACGCCTTCGTATAATGGAAGTATTAACCGCAAAAAGCCAAATATACAGAATTTGACGGAAATTTTTTATTAAGCGAAAATTTTTGTAAAAATCACTGGACAAATCAGAAAAGTTGTGCTATACTCTTTAATGTTGGCTTTTCGGGGCGTAGCTCAGTTTGGTAGAGTGCCAGTTTTGGGAACTGGATGCCGCAGGTTCGAGTCCTGTCGCCCCGATTATTTGAAAATTTTTCAAAAAAACTATTGACAAAGCCGAAAATGCGTGATATAATCCTAAAATAGCAAAGTGTAAGGTGAGAGTAAAGTAGTAAAGTGGGGCTGGGGTTGACAAATCCCGGCTCTTATTAATGGAACAGAAGCAAGAAGCTATAATCAGTCGTTTTTTGCGTTCCGCCGCACGCCGGCAATATATTAAAGAGGTCATAAATGAGAATAGAAGAACGCGTACGAAACAGGGTTGAACCCTTTCTTGAAGAGAACGGTTGCAGGCTATGGGATGTCATATTCGAAAAAGAGGGGGCAATGCACTACCTCAAGATTTTGTTTGACGATGCCGACGGCTCGCTCGACCTGGAAAAGTGCGAAAAGCTGACACCGCCCTTAAATAAACTTTTAGATGAAGAAGAGTTTATTAAAAAAGGGCAGGTCGATATTGTTGAAATAGGCTCTCCCGGGTTGTCGCGGCGGTTACGCCATGCGGAACATTTTGAGTTTTGTAACGGAAAAACCGTGAAAGTCATGAAGAGAACCGATTCAGGCAAAACTGAGGTTATTACAGGAATTCTAAACGGATTCGACAGTGAGAATAAGTCTGTCACGGTTGACGGGGAAGAAATCTCGCTCAAAAAATGTATCAGGATTAATTTGGAGGAACACCCGAAATGAGCAACATCAACACCGAATTGTTTGACGCACTGGCACTGGTCGCCAAGGAGAAAGGAATCAGTGCGGAAGTGCTGGTAGAGAAGATTCAGACAGCTTTGATTATTGCAATCAAGAAAGACTATCCCAGAAGCGAAGACATAAATTTCGATATAGATATAGCTAAAGGAAAATTTGACGTTTGCATTTTCAAAGAAATCGTGGAAACGCCCGAAGAAGTCGAAGATGACGCTAATCAAATCGACCTTGATGCGGCGAAAAAATATTCGAAAAAGTATAAAGTCGGCGATAAATGTGCGATTAAACTCAATACCCGTCATTTCGGGCGAATCGCCGCACAAACGGCTAAACAGGTAATCAAGCAGGGAATAAAAGAGGTTGAGCGTGACCAGTTAATCGAGCAATGGGGCAACCTGCAAAATGAAGTCATGAACGTCAAAGTCCTTAAGGTTGAGCCGGATACGGGAAATGTTTTCGTTGAAATCAATTCCACCGAGATTATTCTGTTCCCTAATGACCAGATTCCCGGTGAAGTCATCAATGGCGGCGATAATATAAAGGTTTATATATCGGGGGTTTCGGCGAATGACAGGAGACCGACCCTTCGCATTTCGAGAACGCATAACAATCTTCTGCGTAAACTGTTTGAGTCGCAGATTCCCGAGGTGAGCGACGGTACGATTGAAGTTTGTTCGGTCAGTCGTGAGCCGGGGATTCGCAGTAAAGTAGCGGTGAGGACAAACGACGAAAACGTCGATGCCGTTGGTTCGTGTATCGGGCCGGCACGTTCGAGAATTACCACAATCTGTAATGAGTTGAACGGCGAAAAAATCGATGTGGTTAATTACAGCGACGACCCGAAGGAGTTCATCAAAGCCGCACTCAAACCCGCCGATGTGCTTGCGGTTGAAATCCCGGATGAAGAAGTCAAGGCTTGTTCGGCGACTGTTCCGGATAATCAACTTTCGCTTGCAATCGGGAATAAAGGTCAAAACGCAAAACTCGCGGCGAGACTCACCGGATTTAAAATAGATATTCGGCCGGAGTCCGGGTTTTACGAGGGATAGCAGTTGGTAGCAATGGATAGTAATACAACGGCAGTGAAATCTCCCGAACGAATGTGCGTAGTTTGTCGGCAAAAGGGCGAGAAAAGTGAGTACTTTCGTGTGGTGAAGAATAAATCGGGCGGGGTTGAGGTTGATTTGTCGGGTAAACTTCCCGGCAGAGGGGCGTATGTTCATAAAAGCGAAGGGTGTTTGAAATCCGCAGTGAAACGCCGCAGTCTCGATAAAGCATTGAAATGCAGGGTTCCCGATGAGGTGTATGCCGCCCTGGAGGAGGAATTTGTTTGAATTCTGATTTAAATCAAGGAAAAGTCCCGAACTGTGTCAATACCCTTAACACGTTGGGATTGTGTAAACGGGCAGGGAAAATCGTGACGGGGTTTGATGCGGTGGTTTCGGATATCGCCAAAGCCGCGGGGATTTTAATCGCGTCGGACTTGTCGGAGAAAAGCAAGAAAGAAATCGCGTATCATTGCAATAAAAACAACAAGACACTCGTTGAGACCGACTGTACTATGAGTCAGATTGAAGGCGTTCTTAACAAACGAACCGGGATAATAGCAATTCTTGACGGGGGATTGTTTAAGTCGCTTTCAAGGAATTATTAATTTACACTGCATTAAAAATCCCGGTGGGATTTTTAATGATTAAGCGGTATATAGCAAATATTCATTTAATAGAAAAGCTGGGGTGCTGAATGGAACAAAAATTCAAGCTGCGGGATGCTGCGCAAGAACTCGGAATCGAAATCACTGAGGTTATAGCAATCTCGAAAGAATATTTTGATGTTGAGAAGAAATCGACGGGGGTACTTTCTCTCGACGAGCTTAATGTTGTCTTGGAGAAGGTCTTGACGACTAAAGTAACCGATAACGTCGAAGAATATTTCGAGAGTAAGCCTAAAAAGCCCGAAAAAGCCGAGAAGCCTAAAAAGCCTTCCGGGAATGAAAAGGCGGTGAAAGCGGGTAAACAATCATTTGATTCGGCTGAGTCTTCTGCTAAATCCACTAAAGGAGATTCAAACGCGGTAAAGAACCCCAAACAAACTCCCGACCGGAAGCCTGCGCCTACGATTTACGGGAAACCGTCTTCTTATGCCGAGAAGTTCGAAAAGCCGAAACCGAAACCGCATATTCAGGAACAAAAAGCGCGACCGCAAGAATCGCGCCCGGTTACTCCCGTGAAACCGCTTCCTCCCAAGCCGCTTCCTCCGAAGGAAGAGGCTTCGGCGAAGCCTCCCAAGAAGAAAATCGTTCCGAAACCGGTACAAGCGGCGGTCGATATAAACAGCGTGAAAGTCAATGCGCCGCCTAAAGCGAAACAAAAGGGTGAGGCGGTTCAAAGAGGGGAACAAATTGTCAAACGGGTGGATACCCGCGGAAATTACGCCGAATTAGAACGTTATAACGAAAAATATGAGAGTATCGCACAGCAGCAGGGTGCGTCACATTCTTCCCAGTTGAATCAAAACCAGGGAAGAGGGGGACAGCACGACAACTTCCGCGGAAGACAGAAATTCGGCGGGAATCAGCGTGGCGGGCGTAACCATCATAATCAGAGAAGGGGGCAGAATCAGCCGCCGCGTCGTCCGCAATTTGAGACCGAGGCGCAGAAACTGGTTCGTCTTGAACTCGAAAAAGCGCGTAATAAACAGTTAGAGGTGCTTATTCCCGATGTAATCGTTATTTCGGAATTAGCATCCCGCCTTAAAGTCACTTCCAGTACGGTAATAAAGCGATTATTCGTTTTGGGTGAGATGAAAGCCCAGAATGAGGTAATTGACTATGATACAGCGGCTCTAATCGCCGAAGAACTCGGTGCAAAGGTCGAAAAAGAAATCATCGTGACAATCGAAGAACGCTTGTTCGAAGAAGTTGAGGATACCGACGAGAATCTGCAACCGCGTTCGCCGGTGGTGGTGGTCATGGGTCACGTTGACCACGGAAAAACGTCGTTGTTGGATGCTATTCGTGACTCTGACGTTGTTTCGGGGGAAGCGGGCGGAATCACACAGCATATAGGTGCGCACAGGGTCAAGGTGGGCGAGGAAGGCAGGAGTATTACCTTCCTTGATACACCGGGGCATGAGGCGTTTACTTCCATGAGGGCAAGGGGCGCGAATATCACCGATATTGCGATTCTTGTGGTTGCGGCGGATGACGGAATCATGCCGCAGACCATTGAGTCAATCAATCACGCTAAAGCCGCTAACGTGGCTATTATAGTTGCGATTAACAAAATCGATAAAGAAGAAGCGAATCCCGCGCGAATCAAGCAGGAACTCACCGAACACGGTTTGGTTATCGAAGAATGGGGTGGCGACGTAATCTGTTGTGAAGTCAGTGCGAAAAAGCGAATCAACCTCGATAATCTGCTTGAGATGGTGAATCTCACGGCGGAAGTGCTTGAACTCAAGGCGAATCCCGACAGACACGCTACGGGAACTGTAATTGAAGCCCGCCTTGACAAAGGAAGAGGACCGGTTGCGACTCTTCTCGTGCAAAAAGGTACGCTTAAAACCGGGGATATTATCATCGCCGGGACATCGGTGGGCAGGGTGCGTGTAATGCTTAACGATAAAGGAAAAGTCGCCAAAAAAGCAGGCCCGTCTGTTCCGGTGGAAATTACCGGGTTGGCGGAAGTGCCGAGTGCGGGAGACCGGTTCTCGGCGGTTGCAGATGAAAAGTTAGCGCGCGAATTAGTCGAAAAACGTAAGCATGAAGCGAAAGAAGCACACTTCAACCAATACAAGAAGGTGACTTTGGACAGCCTGTTCAGTCATATAGAAGCCGGCATGGTGAAGGAACTCCCGATTATTGTAAAAGCCGACGTTCAAGGCTCGGTCGAGGCGGTGAGACAGTCGCTCGAAAAACTCTCGATGGAAGAGGTAAAGATTCGGGTTATTCATGGTGGTGTGGGTGCAGTCAGTGAGAGTGACGTTATGCTGGCGAATGCAACCGGCGCGATTATAGTCGGGTTTAATGTTCGACCGCATCCTGCGGCGGCGGAAAACGCGAAGCGCGACAACGTCGAAATCAGGATTTATCGGATTATCTACGATGCAATCGAAGAAATCGAGACGGCGATGAAAGGTATGCTCGCTCCGAAGTTCAAGGAAGTCGAAATGGCGAGGATTGAGGTTCGTAACGTCTTCAAAATCACGGGTTCGGGGATTGTTGCGGGATGCTACGTGCTTGAGGGAAAAGTCTCTCGTAGTTGTGAAATTCGCATAGTCCGTGATGGGATTATCATCTTCGACGATAAGATTAATACGTTGAAACGGTTCAAGGACGATGTAAAAGAAGTCGCCCACGGATACGAATGTGGTATAAGTTTAGAGAAATTCTCCGATATTAAAGAGGGAGACGTGTTTGAAGCGTATGTGATTGAAGAAGTCAAGCAATGATTGCTTTGATTCGTGCCACATTTGTGGCAGAAAGGCATGGTCATTAAGTATGAGTCAAAATATAAACAGGTTGGCTGAAGATATTAAGAGAGAAATATCGGTTTCTATGCGGGAAATCGATGCGGGCGGAATTGTATCGGTCTCACGGTGTGAGCTGTCGAACGATTTATCGTATTGCAAAATCTTCGTTTCGAGTTATGAAGGCGGAGAAAAGACAATCGCGGCGGTGGAAAAACTGAAAAACAAGGCGGGGTTGTTTAAACGGAATATCAATGCACGAATCAAGATGCGGAAAATCCCGGAACTGATTTTCTTGCCGGATAACTCACTGGATTATTATGACAAAATCAATGGAATTATAAACGAGATTCATGAAGCGGAACAAGGGCAATCAGAAATGGATGTTTGAGGTAAAGTTTGAATGAAAGCTTCCGGGTCGGTGGCTTTGCTGCCGAGCAGGCTTGATTCATGCCACGTTTGTGGTAGAAAGGCATGGTCATAAGTATGAGTAGTAAATCTGTAACTTTAGCTGAAACGGTGGAATTTATCAACAGTCGCGATAATTTTACCGTACTTTGTCACACGAACCCTGATGGGGATACCCTCGGAAGCGGGTATGCCCTATGCGGGGTTTTACATCTTATAGGAAAGCGGGCGCGGTTAATCTGCGACGAGAAACCGTCGGCGCGGTTTGAATTCCTTAAAGAAACAATTCGCGATAAACCCGAAATGCAGGTTTTCGTTGAAGGGGTGGACGAGACGATTGTGACGGTTGACGTTGCCGATGTCGAGTTGTTGGGTTCGCTCAAAGAAACCTACGCAAATAAAATCGATTTGTCAATCGACCACCACATTTCAAACAAGAAGTATGCGACATTCACCCTCCTCGATACCGGGGCTGCCGCTTGTGCTGAGTTGATGTGGGAGTTGATTATGCAGATGGAATCGAATTTAGGGCAAGACTGGCCGCCGCTCGTGACGACTCCTATTGCCGCTGCGATTTATACCGGTATTGCTACCGATACAGGTTGCTTCAAATATCCGAACACCACGACGATTTCGCATATGTTTGCGGCAGAGGTGATGGGATATGGGTTCGATGCGGCGAAAATCAATTACACCATGTTTGAGATGAAAACCCGGGCAAGGATTCAGCTTGAACAGCAGGCTATTTCGAGTATGGAGTTTTATTTCGGAGAAAAATGTGCGTTGATTGTACTGGATTTTGAACTGCTCGAGGGGATTGACCCGGAAGATGCCGGAAACGTATCTTCTTTGCCGCGGCAGGTTGAAGGGGTGGTTGTCGGGGTGGTTCTGAAAGAGAAGAGCAAAGGGCTCTGGAAAGCGTCGGTTCGTACCGGTGAAGGGGCGAACGCTCAAGCGGTTTGCGACGCGCTCGGCGGCGGTGGACACCTCCGTGCGGCGGGATGTACATTGACAGGAGATGTTGAGTCGGTCAAGAAAGTGATTTTAGCTGAAGTCGAGAAGCAGTTGGGTTAGCTAAATCCAAAACGTCAATGACAATCACGTCGGTGAGGATATTAAACAACCCAAGTCCCTAAACCAGTTTTCGGAGAGTTATAAAGTGGATGGTATAATTTGTGTTTACAAACCTAACGGGTATACGTCGTTCGATGTAATCGCAATCATGCGACGGTTGCTCAACACGCGCAAAATAGGACATTCCGGTACGCTTGACCCAATGGCGGAGGGGGTTCTCCCTATTTTTGCGGGGGCGGCAACTAAAGCGGTTGACTTCTGCCCGGATACAGGTAAAGAATACCGCGCTTCTTTCAAGGTCGGGATTACGACCGATACGCAGGACATCAGCGGCGTGATTCAGAAAGAGGTGCTTTGTTACGTCCCGCGGGGTAGAATCGAAGAGGTGACAAAACGGTTCACGGGGGAAATTGAGCAGCTGCCGCCGATGTATTCGGCGGTCAAAATTAACGGGCAGCGACTGTATAATCTTGCGCGGAAGGGTGTAACGTCCGATGAAGTGGAACGTGATTTGCGGAAAATCACCATTCATTCGTTGGAACTCGAACAGTATAACAGCGATTCCGGTGAGGGGATTATAAAAGTCGGTTGCTCTAAAGGAACGTATATTCGGACATTGATTCACGATATCGGTCTCGAATTGGGGTTCGGGGCGGTGATGACCGGACTTCAGCGGAGTATGTCGAATGGGTTCACGCTTGAGGATTGCTACCAACTCGACCTGTTGAAGCAGGTTTATGAGAAAACACCGGACAAGTTAGAGACGTTTTTGAAGCCGTTGCAGTCGCTTTTTCCCGATTATCCCAAGGCATTCCTTGATGAGAGACAGACCGAGCTTTTTCGTAACGGTGCGATTCTTAATGCCGATTTAGTACGGTTTGAACGGGTTTACGACGGGGTTTATTCGCTCCTTGACTGTAAAGAACGAATGTGCGCACTGGCTAAAATCGAGAGAGACCATTCAATTTCAGTGGTGCAAAGGTTTACTTATGTAAAAATTTGAGCAACGAAAGTCACGAGCGGGCTCTGCCGTGAGTGTCAAGACTTTCGTTGCGGAGTAACAAGAGCGGTTTTGTCGGTGGGCAGAGCGGCTTGAAAGGGGACATCATGCTAATTCAGGGCAGAAATAAAACAGCAGTTGCGTTGGGGATGTTCGATGGTATTCACGTCGGACATTCTGAAGTTATTAACGCCGCATTAAAACAAAAAGAGATGAATCAAATGATTCCGGCGGTTTTCACTTTCAGGAAGTTGAAAAAACTGGGGGGGAGCGTGATTCCCTACGGAATGAAGTTCGCCTTGTTGAAATCAAAAGGGTTCGATGTGATTTATTCGTCGGATTTTGATAGCGTGCGTGACCTGTCCGGGGAGGATTTCGTGAGTCAAATCCTCATAGACAAAATGAATTGCGGTTATGTTTCGTGTGGGTGGGATTTTCGGTTCTCGAAAAATGCCGAGTCTGATTCGGGCGATTTGAAACGTATTTGCGAAGAAAACGGAATAAAAGTCGATATTATCAAACCGGTCGAGATGGAAGGCGGTGTGGTAAGTTCCACGCGGATTCGTGAGGCAATCAAAGACGGGAATATCGCGCTGACTAATCGGCTGTTGGGTTATGATTTGACTTATGAGCTGGAGGTGGTCGAGGGGGCTAAAATCGGGCGAACGCTCGGCACACCGACTTTGAATCAGCTTATTCCCATCGATTGCGTTTTGCCGAAATTCGGTGTGTATAAAAGCGTGGTTGAGTTGGATTCAACCTATGATGCGATAACCAACATCGGGATTAAACCGACGGTTTATTCGGATTCTTCTCCTGTGGTGGAAACCCACATTCCCGGATTTAATCGGGAAATCTACGGGCAGACTGTTAGGGTGAGTCTGCGGGAATTTATCCGTCAAGAGAGAAAATTCGACTCGTTGGACGATTTAAAAATCCAGATTCAAGAGGATATTAAAGCAACGAAGAAATAAGAAAGGCATGGTCATAAACGTGAAAAAAATTCGTACCAGGTTTGCACCCAGTCCGACGGGGTTCATGCACCTCGGCAATCTGCGGACGGCACTCTATGCGTGGCTGTTCGCCCGGAAAAACGGCGGAAGTTTTATTCTGCGGGTGGAAGATACCGACCGTTCGCGTTATGTCGAGGGGGCGGTTGATGTGATTTATGAGACCCTTCGTGAGTGTGGGTTGGATTGGGACGAGGGCCCTGATATAGGCGGCGATTACGGGCCGTATATTCAGAGTGAGCGGAAGGATTCCTACCTCAAATATGCTGAAGAGTTACTCAAAAAAGGGGATGCTTACAGGGATGATGGTGCGATTCGTCAGAGGGTGCCGAAAAACGGTTCTACCGGGTTTGTTGATGAAATCTACGGCGAAATCACGGTGGAAAACGCAGAAATTGAAGAGCAGGTCTTGATTAAATCCGACGGAATGCCGACCTACAACTTCGCTAACGTAATCGATGACCACTTGATGAATATAACCCACATAATTCGCGGGAATGAGTACCTTTCGTCCACACCGAAGTATAATCTCCTGTATAAGTCATTCGGGTGGGAGTGTCCGACGTATATTCATGTTCCGCAAATCATGCGAGACGCGACCCACAAGCTGTCTAAACGAGATGGTGACGCGTATTTCAGTGATTTTAAGGCGCAGGGATACCTCACCCCTGCGATTATCAACTATATCGCACTTCTCGGCTGGTCGCCCAAAGGTGAAAATGCCGAAAATGAAATCTTTACGCTTTCCGAATTGGCGAAAGCGTTCGGAACGGAAGGAGTATCGAAGTCTCCCGCTATATTCGACATTGAGAAAATGCGGGCAATCAACGCGGAACACATTCGGCGACTTTCATCGTCGGAATTCAAGGCGGCTGCAATGCCGTTTCTGCCGCAAACCGATTGCGAATACAACCGCGATATTTTGTGTGCCGCGCTTCAGCCGCGGACTGAAGTGTTGTCGGACATTGTTGCGCAGGTGGACTTCCTGGAGAAACCCTGCGAATATTCTCTCGATTTGTATAACAACAAAAAAATGAAGACTTCACCCGAATCGGCGGCGGAAACTCTTGCGAAGCTGCTGAACATTCTTGAGACAATTCCTGTTTTTGATAAAGAGAGTTTGTATGAACAGGTAAAGGAATTAGCGGCGAAAAACGAGAAGAAGCCGGGGTTCTTCCTTTATCCGTTGCAGGTGGCACTTTCGGGGAAACCTGCAGTTCCGGGCGGCGGATTAGATGTGTGCGTGATGTTCGGACGCGAGGAGAGCGTTAAGCGGGTGAAGGCTGCGATTGAAATAATCTGAAAATTAAAAACAACCCGTTTCGTTCAAGAAGCGGGTTGTTTTAGTTTTAAATTAGCTGTTATTAGAATCGCCGAATAAGTCTTTCGCCATTGCTTCGTCAGAGTCAGAATCCGTAGCGGGAGCATTTCCCGAAGCGTTTTCTTCTTCATCAAGCGAGGATACCATGTTCTTCAATTCCTCAATGTCTCTTTTAATATCGTTTTTGATATTGTCGCCGGTTTCTTTTACTGCGCCGACGGTTTGTTCGCCTTTTTTGACCATGTCTTTGTTCTTTATGTCGTGAATCGTTTCTCCCAGTTTGTCTGCGCCGGTTTTAATCGCACCCACCGCAAAGAGGGATGCCTTCTTGATTTTGTTGCCGTAACTTTCCTTTGTGTAGACCCCTACATCAATCTCATCTTCTTCGCCTCTTTCGTCTTCATCGAAATCGCCGAAATCATAGAAGTCCTCGTCTTCCCTTCTTCTTTCGATTACTTTTTTCCCGATAGCATAGCCTACACCTACCAGTGCCGCTATACCGAAAACCGCCATTCCAAGTCTCATGATTAAATTCCTCCTATACAGTAATGCGTTATTGCTAACGTGATTCAGGTAAATCCACTTTACCTGTGTTTAAATTTATTATATACCTAATTCAGGCAATTGTCAAGTGATTTTGAAAATTCATCTATATAAAGTTGAGATAAAGTTGAGTTGCTGAAATATTTATATTAAGATTCCCCTTTTTTCGGCTTGCAAATCCGTGTAATTTATGGTATCATTAAACATCATGAAAAAAATTTAAAATAATTATCAAGAGAGTAAGAGAGGGCGCGTTATGAGAAATTACGATTACACTTCAATCGAAAAAAAATGGCAGGAAAACTGGGAAAAAAATCAAACCTTCAAAGTGAGTGAAGACAGCCCAAATCCTAAATATTATATTCTGGTGGAATTCCCGTATCCGTCGGGTCAGGGATTGCACATCGGGCATCCGCGACCGTATACGGCTATGGATATTCTTGCGCGGAAACGCCGACTCCAGGGTTATAACGTGCTTTATCCGATTGGGTGGGATGCGTTCGGATTGCCTACCGAAAACTTCGCGATTAAGAACAAAATCCACCCCGCAAAAGTTACTGCCGATAACGTGGCGACTTTTACCCGCCAAGCGAAAGCAATAGGTTTTTCGTTTGACTGGTCGAGGGAGGTCAACACCACCGACCCCGATTACTATAAGTGGACGCAGTGGATTTTCCTGCAATTGTTCAAGAAAGGGCTGGCGTACAAGAGTGAAATGGCGGTCAACTGGTGTACCGACTGTAAAGTTGTCCTTGCGAACGAGGAAGTGGTTGACGGTTCTTGCGAGCGTTGTCACAGTGCGGTTGTTCGTAAAGTCAAGAGCCAGTGGATGCTGAAAATCACCGAGTATGCGCAGCGTTTGATTGACGACCTGGAAGGGGTTGATTATCCTGCACGGGTCAAGGCATCGCAAATCAACTGGATTGGTCGTTCTACCGGTGCGGAAGTTGATTTCGCGACAACGTCCGGGGACGTGCTGAAGGTCTACACCACCCGTCCGGATACGTTGTTTGGGGCGACTTACATGGTTATTTCGCCTGAGCATCCTTATATCGAAAAGTGGAGCGGTGGGTTGAAGAATCTCGACGAAGTCCGTGCGTATCAAGAATCGGCGGCAAAAAAGTCGGACTTTGAGCGGAGTGAAATCGCAAAAGAAAAGAGCGGTGTGAAACTCAACGGGGTTTCGGCTGTTAATCCGGTGAACGGGGAACAAATCCCGATTTTTATTTCCGATTACGTTTTGATGAGTTACGGTACCGGGGCAATCATGGCGGTTCCCGGGCATGATACTCGTGACTGGGAGTTTGCACAGACGTTCGGGTTGCCGGTGGTGGAGGTTGTTGCCGGAGGAAACATTCAAGAGGCGGCATTCACCGATTGTGAGACCGGTACAATGGTAAACTCCGGATTTTTAGATGGATTAAGCGTGGAAGACGCTAAAATCAAAATCACCGAATGGTTGGCGGAAAAGAAACTCGGTACACCTAAAGTCAACTTCAAGTTGAGGGATTGGGTGTTCAGTCGGCAACGGTACTGGGGTGAGCCTATTCCGATGGTGTACTGTGAAAAGTGCGGGTGGGTTCCAATTCCCGAAAGTGAGTTACCGCTGAAACTCCCAGAAGTTGAGTCGTATATGCCGACCGACACGGGAGAAAGTCCGTTAGCTGCACTGGAGGATTTCGTGAACTGTACCTGTCCGAAGTGCGGGGGTTCGGCAAAGCGCGAGACCGACACCATGCCGCAATGGGCAGGAAGCTCGTGGTATTTTCTGCGGTATTGCGACCCATTTAACAATAAAGAGTTGATTTCTGAAGAGCGGCTTAATTATTGGACGGAAGAAGGCGCAATCGTAAATTGGTATAACGGCGGGATGGAGCATACGACGCTTCATTTATTGTACTCGCGGTTCTGGTATAAATTCTTATACGATATCGGGGTGGTCAAGACGTGCGAACCCTACGCGAAACGAACTTCTCACGGGATGATTCTCGGCGAAGACGGACAGAAAATGTCGAAATCCAGGGGGAACGTAATCAACCCCGACGATATTATTCGGGAATACGGTGCAGACGGACTCCGCTTGTATGAGATGTTTGTGGGTGATTTCGAGAAAGCTGCGCCGTGGAGTACTTCGGGAATACGCGGTTGTAAACGATTCCTTGACCGGGTGTGGGGATTGCAGGAGTTCATTGTTAAGAATGAAGGGGACGGGAATGAATACAGCCCCGGATTACGTTCGGCTTTTCATAAAGTGGTTAAAAAAGTCACCCATGATATCGAAACGCTGAAGTTTAATACCGCGATTGCCGCATTGATGTCGTTATCTAATGAGATTTATGCCGCGAAATCCATTAATCATGCCGAATTGTCGGCGTTCCTGATTTTGTTGAATCCGTTCGCACCGCATATAAGTGAGGAAATCTTTGAGTCGGCGGGGTTGGGTATTCTGAATAAACAATCGTGGCCTAAGTATGATGAAGATTTATGTAAAGACGAACAGGTCGAAATCGTTGTCCAGGTCAACGGAAAAGTCCGCGCGAAAGCGGTTGTTTCGTCGGGTTGCGATAAATCACAAATGCTTGAAACGGCGAAAATTGCGTTGGGCGATTCCCTCAACGGTAAAACCATAGTGAAGGAAATAACAGTTCCCGATAAACTGGTGAATATAGTCGTAAAAGGTTAAGAAAAATTCCTCGATTGATTCAATCGAGGAATTTTTTTGACGGTTTAAACGCCGAAATAGTCCGAGATGTTGATTTCTCCGCCGTTTTGCAGCTCACGGATGAACGGCGTGAAATCTTCGGGCAGGTCTGATTTGTCGAAGGTCTCTTTCACTAATGAGCGGATTGCCCTTGCCGCTTCCTCCATGTCGTCGAGATTGATTTCCTCTTTGTAGAAATCTTTCTTGTCGGTTTCGTAGGCATCATCAGGGCGGGAGTCCAGTAACTGCGCGTAGTTTTTTCCGTCGCTTTTGTACCACCAAATCGCAAAATATTTCATGTAATTACCATTCCTTCCGGTTTTTTTCTGCAATCATACCATATTAAACTTGCTTTGTCAAGCAATATCTCAAACAAACCAGGCATTGACTTTACAATACTCGAACCGTTTATCGTAATGCGCCGAAATAAGCGATTTTGACATGACATCGCGGAAGGGTGGTGAATTCTTGCATTTGAGCATTAATCGGTAACGGAATCTGCCGTTGATACTGCCGACTCCGCTTTTGACGGGGCCCAGTATGCGAATGGGAATCGGATTTATGCTTTTTAAGGCATTTTCGAAGATTTCTGCAAACGCGAATGACGCACCTGCCGCGTTTTGTTCCACCACGTCGCAGATTTCGACTACGCACAGGTCGCAAAAAGGCGGGAACAGCAATGCCTGCCGAATAGTCTCTTCCTCCAAGTAGAATCCGCGGTAATCTTGTTCCGCCGCTAATCGTAACACGTAATGTTCCGGTGTGAAGGTCTGCAGGAATGCCCTGCCTTTTTTGTCGCCGCGTCCCGCTCGCCCAACCACCTGGGTAATCAGCGAGAAAGTCCGTTCATACCCTACATAATCGCCGGCATAGAGCGAATTGTCAATCAGCAGAATCCCCACGAGGGTCACATTCGGGAAGTCTAATCCCTTTGCAACCATTTGTGTTCCCACCATGATGTCGTATTCGCGGTTGCCGAAACTGTTGAACCCCCGTTCATACGCGCCTTTTGTCATGGTTGTGTCGGCATCCATTCGCAGAATCCGCGCCGACGGAAAGTATTCCTGCAATTCTTCTTCAATTCGTTGAGTTCCTGTTCCGGTTTGACGAATAAATCGGCTGTTACACTTCTCGCATTGTTCGGTATATTTCTTCAAGTAACCGCAATAGTGGCAGGAAAGTTTCGTTCCGTAGGGGGATTTATGTGCGGTCATAGGGACTCCGCAATGGGGACACATGGCAACTTCACCGCAGGCAATACAGCAGATGAAGGTGTGGAATCCGCGTCGGTTTAAAAGAATGAGTGATTGTTCGCCTTTTTCGAGATTGCTTTTCAGTTGTTCTAAAAGGATTCGACTGAAATTTCCTTTGTTCCCCATTGCCTGTTCAAGTTTCATGTCGATTATTCGAACATCCGGCAAGGCATTCCCGGAATACCTTTCATTCAGTTCAAGTAGGCTGTACTTCCCGATTCGGGCATTGCGGTAACTTTCCATAGACGGGGTCGCCGATGCTAACAGCAACATCGCTTTATGGCGGAAACATCGTTGTTTCGCGATGTCGCGGACGTGGTAGCGCGGACTCCGCTCCGATTTATACGTGTGTTCGCCTTCTTCGTCGATTACTATAATCCCTATGTTTTCGAGGGGGGCGAACACTGCACTGCGGGTTCCCACGACGATTCTCGCCGAACCCTCACGAATCCGCTTATATTCGGCGGTTCGTTTACCCATCGACAGTCCCGAATGGATTACCGCCGCATTATCCCCGAAGAATCCCTTAAAAATCGCGATTGTTTGAGGGGTAAGCGAGATTTCCGGTACTAAAATCATGGCGGATTTGCCTGATTTTAACGCTTCACCGACTAATTTGATAAAGACAGACGTTTTGCCCGAACCGGTTATTCCGTGGAGAAGCCCGCACTTAGCTTCGCTTGAGTTCAAAAGAGTTTTCAGTGATTCAAAAACGCCGGCTTGGCTTTCGGTGAGGATAATTTCGTCTATATCTCGGTCGGCGATTTCGGGTTCGGTTTCGTTAAGGGCGACTTCCTGTGCGGATTCCTGCAAAATTCCCTTTTTGACGAGGTTTGTGACAACCGCAGGAGTCACTCCGCAAAGATAACAGATTTCTTTCACACTTGCCGAGGTGTTTTCCAACGCTTCGACGACAGTTTTCTGTTTCGGGGTGAGGTTTTCGGGGATTTCTTCGGTTTCGCAAAGCCGAACGATTTTCTCGGTCTTGCCTTTCAGCGGTGAAAGGTTAGTTCCGCTTCGCAATACCGGCGGCAGAATACACCGAACTGCATTGTAATATGTACAGAAAGTATTCGCTTTAAGCCATTTTATCAGTTCCAGCATTTCGGGATTTATGTAGGCTTCTTCGTCAATCACGTCGCTGATTTTTTTGATTTCCGTTGCATTGTATTCGCCGTTTTGAACGTTGAAGACCAGTCCCGCGATTTTTCGCGAACCTCTCCCAAACGGTACGAGTACCCGCCGCCCCGGCTCGACTGCGTCTTCAAGCTCATACGGAATCGCATAACTATAAAGGCGGTCGAATGAGTACAATGCCTTTTCGACCGCTATTTGTGCTGTTTTTCCTTTTATTACCTGCTCTTGATTCGTGTGATTATCCATTTATGTTTTCCTGAATTATTTTTGCGACTTCTGCGGTTGCTCTCTGAAGGTCATCGTTGACCACCCGATAGTCGTAATTCCCTGCCCGCGCGAACTCAGACTCGGCTTTTTTGATTCGCAACTCAATCACGTCTTCACTCTCGGTAGAACGATTAATCAGTCGCCGACGTAATTCTTCAACCGAAGGCGGCAACACGAAAATCAACAGTGAATCCGGGAAAGCTTTTTTGACGTTCTCCGCACCCTCCGCTTCGATTTTCAGCAGAAGGTTTTTCCCCGCTTCCAATGCCGATGAGACGGTTTTATTCAGTGTCCCGTAGTAGTTTCCGCAATATTCTGTATGTTCGAGGAATTCGCCCTGTTCAATCAGTTGCTCGAACTCTTCCCTGCTTTTGAATAAGTAGTGTTTCCCATCTTCTTCTCCTGCGCGGCTTTTGCGGGTGGTTGCCGAAATCGAATAGGAAAGACAAAGCACGTCCTTGTACTCGTTACTGAACAGCCCTTCCATGATAGAGTCTTTACCGCCGCCTGCCGGTGCGGATAAGACGATTAGTTTTCCTGTATTAGCTTTTGCTTCACTCACCATGAACCTCCTCCGAAACCTGCGAAACGTTTTCTTTGCGTGCCGATAGAATGATATGACCGGAATCCATTATATAAACCGATTTTGTTCGTTTGCCGCAGGTTGCGTCAATCAGAAGATTCTTCTCTTTTGCGGCGGAAATCAGTCGTTTTGCCGGCGCAGTTTCTGCCGATATAACAGCAATGATTCGCCCGGCATTAATGGAATTACCGTATCCAATTTCCAACAAATTCATTTCACTCGCACCTTTTTCATTCATTATCTAAATCAGAAATGCCTTCGCTATTTTCAAGTCTTCGGGGGTCGTGATTTTGATGTTGCGGTAATCCCCTTCTACGATTTTCACCGGGATTCCCGCTCGTTCAAACAGCGAACTGTCGTCGCTGACGCTACTGCCATCGTATTTGTCGAGTGCTTTTCGGTACAGCTTTAAATCGAACACTTGCGGGGTCTGCGCACAAAACAGCGTTCGCCTGTCGGGGGTGGTTTTCACGGAATCACCCTCACAGACTTTCATCGTGTCTTTCGCAGGGACTGCGGCAATCGCCGCACCATGCAGTTTCGCCGTTTCTACCACCTTGTCAATCAATGCGAGGGTGATTAACGGACGCGCACCGTCATGAATCGCAACGAATACATCTTCTTGAGAGTTGGAATCAAGCGTGTTCAGTGCGTTGAGCACCGATTCCTCGCGAGTGTTTCCACCGGGAACAACGGCGGTCACTTTGGCGAATCCGTACGCTGAAACTTCTTCACGATACTGTTCGCCGGTTACGACTATAATCTCGTCAATGCTTTCGGTAAGCTGAAACGCTTTCAGTGTGTGCGATAAAACGGGCTTTCCGCATAGGTCGGCGAAAATCTTGTTGGTGTTTTTCCCCATGCGAGAACTGTTTCCCGCGGCTACTATAACTGCGATTGTATTCATTTAATTTTCGGGAGGTGCTTCGGTTATGATTTCTGCGGTGGTTTCAGGTGCAGGGGTCACTTCGACGGTGGTTGCAATGGTTGCGGCGGTTGTGGTTGCAGCGGTTGTCGGAGTGGCGGTAGTCGCAGGTGGTGTGGTGGTGACGATTGGTTCGGGTGTGGTTTCGACGACCGTTTCGGGCGGCATTTGCCGTACGATTCTGACTACATCTGCTGCGCGAGCTGCATCCCCGGGGAATCCGGTTATGCGAATGTCGTTATTCGCGGCGAAGTTTTCCACTCCTTCGACTATAGCGTTATTCATTTCGGTTAAGTTGGGTGCGTATCTCTCGCCGTTGATGGTTATATTCGATTCCTCCACCCCTAAATCGGTGAGGATTTTCACGAAATCTCTTACAGTAATTCCTTCCGGAATCTCCGGGAACTTCTTGCGTTCGGGCCCCAGACTGATTTTCAAGGTGATTTTATCGGAGTTCGTTACGAATTCCCCGGGCTGTATATCTTGCTCAAAAATCCGATTCTTCGGGCGTTCGGGGTTGTCGCTGTATTCCCATTGAAATTCAAAGCTGTAGTTCCTGTAATTCTGCTCGAAATTCGATGTGTAATCACGTCCCGTAAAGGTCGGTACTGCGATAGAATCGCCTGAGCGAATCACGGTCTCGCTGGTTTCCGGTCCGCTTGTCACCTCACCGGAAGTGGTTGCGGAAACGTCGGTAGTGACATCTGCAATCTGCGGATTTTTTTTGAAAACATCGGTGGTGGAAGCAACGATAATCAAGATAACGAAGAACAGAACAATCGCCGAAATCGCCGAAATTATGATAATCATCTTGATTTTCCGCTTTTTCTCGCGTTCTTCTTTGCGGAGACTTTTTTCGACTGCTTCGATTAATTCGGCATCAAATCTTGAGTGAAGCGGGTTAGCTTCATCCGATTCGTCGGAATTATCGTCAAATCCGTCAAAATCAATATCTATTTCCGGGCTGATTACTCCGCTTTCATTAGCGAGGGCATCGTTTACCCCCGCCAACGCCTCGCCGGAATCGGTGTTCCAAAAAGCAGTGGTGGGGAGACCGGTCAAGGTCTCGGCTATGCCGTCTTTGCGGGGTTTCGGACTCCCGAAGACCGCCTTCGAAAAATCGCCGATTGTTTTGGTGCGTTCGTTCGAAGAAAGGGCAAGCCCTTCCATAATTGCTTTTGAGACACGTTCCGGGATTTGATTGTTGAGCAACAAAGGTTCAACCAACGTATCTTCGTCGAGGCGCGCCCCTGCATCCTGCGGTTCGCTCCCGGTTAAGACGTTATAGAGCAATGCGGCTAAACCGTACACATCAGTCCAGTCACCGTGACGGTTGAGTGAGTTATACTGTTCGGGGGCGGCGTAACCCGCATACACTTCCGAATTGATTTTCGAACCGTCGATTCGGGCGGCTGTTATAGAGAAGTCTCCCACGTACAAACCCGACATTTTTCCGTTAGCTTCGGGACGTTCAAGCATGAAGACGGTTTTCGGAGAAATCCCTCTGTGGATAATCCCTGCGGTGTTGACCCTGCCGAGTGCGGTGAAAATCCGCGGGAAGAGTTCTTTCACCTGCTGAAAGGTCATAGTCCCGCCCAGATTCTGCAGATAGGTCTGCATTTTGATTCCCGCTGTGTGTTCGAGAACGGCATAGGCGGTACTGTTTTCCGAAAATACATCAATCACCCGTTGAATCCCCGATAATGCACCGAGACTCTGCAATGAGCGGTTTAATTCGATGAATTCCGAGAGATAGGTTTTATACAGCGGCAGTTCGCCCGGATTCACGGTAATCTGCAAAGCATCCTTCACCCTGGCGCACAGAGCGTCGGGCATATACTCTTTTATGGTGACTTTGTTATCGGTCAGGGTATCGTATCCGGCGTATTCTGCCGATTCCCCGTTGTAGGTGATGAGCCTGCCTACGATATATCTGCTCGCCAGAAAAGTCTTCGGATATAAGTAAGCCGCGAGATATACACCGGTATCAATCCAACCGCAATGGGTACATTCCGCTAAAGTCTTGAGCGAGTCGCTTCTAGGCTGCATACAGCTCATACACAGATTCGTTTCTTTTTTCATGATATTATTTTACCCTATGAAAAGCCGATTGTCAACAGCTAAATTCGAGATTGTAATAATATTGTAATGATTCACGAGAGGCCCGCGGGAATTTCTTAAGATTTTTTAGATAATTTTTCGATTTCCTATTGACATTTCGTTCGTTTTGATTTAGAATTAAGATTAAATATGCTTGTATAACCTTTCAGTAGGTCTACATAGCTTATTTGATTCATCCGGTTGCAGGCTAATCGCAAAATGCGCCGGTTCACATATTGCCGATTTATACTCGCTTATAAACCGGCAGAGAAAAGAGGAAAAAGGATGTCACCAATCATTGTGACCGTGCTTTGCCTCGTTTCGTTGATTATCGGGGGCGGAGTCTCCGGGTTTGTTGCGTACAGAATGGGCGGGAATCATCGCCGTAAATTCGCAGAAGCTCATATTGAATCCGCTGAAAAGGAAGCGTTGAGAATCACGGGCGAAGCTAAAGAAAAAGCACTCGCGGAAAAAAAGACCGCTTTGGTAGAAGCGAAAGACGAAATCTTCAAACTGAGAGAAGGGGCGGAAAAAGACATCTCCCGTCTGAAAAATCAAACCGAGCAGGAACTGAAGGAACGCCGTACGGAAATATCGCGTTCCGAACGCAGACTCCAACAAAAGGAAGAGAACATTGACAAAAAGAACGACAAAATCGAAAAGCTGGAGGAGAAGTTAATCGCTAAACACAAAAAAGCCGATGATGTTTTAGCGGAAGCCGAAGCCCAAAAGCAAACCCAGATGGATATTCTGCAGAGAATTTCCGGATTCACTAACGAACAGGCGAAAGCGCATATTCTGGAGTTGCTTGAAGACAAGCTCGACCATGAAAAAGCAGTCAGAATCACAGCTTACGAACAGCGAATCAAAGATGAATGTGATGCAAAAGCGCGCAGCTACATTTCGCTTGCGATTTCTCGTTTAGCATCGGAAACGGTATCGGAGCTCACCGTTTCGGTGGTCCCGCTGCCGAACGATGAGATGAAAGGGCGAATCATAGGCAGGGAAGGCAGGAATATTCGTACGCTTGAACAGCTTACCGGGGTTGATTTGATTATCGACGATACGCCGGAAGCGATTACTCTTTCAAGTCATGACAAAGTCCGCCGTGAAATCGCACGGATTTCACTCGAACGATTGATTCAAGACGGGCGGATTCACCCGACGAGAATCGAAGAGATGGTGGATAAAGCAAGACGAGATGTTGAGGCGAAAATCAAGCAAGAGGGCGAACGTGCGGTCATGGAAACCAACGTCAACGGTCTCCACCATGAACTTGTGCGGTTACTCGGTCGGCTTTATTACAGGACTTCTTACAGCCAGAACGTGCTTGCACACTCGTTGGAGGTTTCGCACCTTGCGGGAATGTTGGCATCGGAACTCGGTATCGACGCTACGATGGCGCGCAGGGCGGGGTTACTCCACGATATAGGAAAGTCCTTGACCCACGAAATCGAAGGCAGCCACGTCAATATCGGTGTGGATGTGTTGAAGCGGTACAAGGAGAATCCCGAAATAATTCATGCGGTAGAGGCGCATCACGGTGATGTCGAACCGCGTACCGTGCTTGCGGCGATTGTTCAGGCGGCGGATGCGATTAGTGCGGCACGTCCCGGCGCGCGAAGCGAAAGCTATGAGAACTACATCAAGCGGCTTGAAAAGCTTGAGGAAATCTGCACTTCTTATCAAGGGGTGGAAAAATCGTTTGCTATTCAAGCAGGTCGCGAAATCCGCGTGATGATTAAACCGGAAGCGGTCAACGATGACGGAATGGTGGTTCTTGCACGGAAAATTGCCGAACAAATCGAGCGAGATATGGAATATCCCGGTCAGATTCGGATTCATCTCATACGCGAATCGAGAGCGGTCGATATTGCTAAGTGAGTTATACTATTGCCAAAGGGTGGGCTTTGCTCGCCCTGCGGAGAAAATTCCGCAGGAAATTTCGGAGTTCAAATGCCAAAGGGTGGGCTTTGCTCGCCCTGCGGAGAAAATTCCGCAGGAAATTTCGGAGTTCAAAGAGTATAGCAAGAGAATTTAATGAGGGAGGGCGTAACGCTCTCCCTCATTTAAAAGAAGGAAAAATAAGATGAGGTTCAAAACACTCGAAATACAGGGATTTAAGTCGTTTGCCGATAAGACTATTTTGACGTTTGATTCGAGGACGACGGCGGTGGTCGGCAGTAACGGAAACGGCAAGAGTAACATAAGTGACGCGCTTCGCTGGGTTATGGGCGAACAGGGCGCGAAAACTCTGCGTGGGGATAAGATGGAGGACGTAATTTTCTACGGAACGCAGACCCGTAAACCTATGGGTTTTGCGAAGGTTGCATTGACAATCGAGAATTCCGACCGGAGAATCGCCATAGATTCGGATGAAGTCGTTATTACACGGAAACTCTATCGTACCGGGGAGAGTGAGTACCTTATTAATGGGGAAAGGTCTCGCTTGAAGGACGTGAACACCCTTTTCATGGGGACGGGGCTGGGACGGGACGGGTATTCCATAATCGGGCAGGGGCGAATAGACGAGGTGGTTAATTCTAAAGCGGCGGGAAGACGGGAGTTGTTCGAAGAGGCGGCGGGGGTGTCGAAATTCTTGCACCAAAAAGCTACCGCCGAACGCGAACTCGCTCGGACGGAGGATAATCTGCTTCGGTTATTGGATATTGAGATGGGGTTGCAGGAACGTATTCCCATACTCGAAAGGCAGGCAGAGAAAGCGAATAAGGCATTCGCTTTGAAGGAAGAAGAACGCGCTTTAGGTGTTGCGTTGAGTGTTCGTGAGTTGGAACGGCTTTCTAAAGAATCGGAAGAGGCGGACAATGCGGTTTTGCAGAATCTCGGTGAGTGTGAGCATTTCGAGAGGGAAATCGAAACACTGGAAGAGGAGGCCGAGCGGATTGGTGATTCTAAACGAGAGACCACAGCCTTGACCGAACGAGTTCGGCGCAAAGGGGAAGATGATAAGGATTCTATTGCCGAGACCTCTCAAGAAATAGCGGTAGCGCGGAGCGAGATTCAGCATAACGAAGGGAGAGTCTCGTCTATTCGCACGCAGATTGCCGATTCTGAAAAAAGTGAGGGTGAAATCGGGGGTCAAATCGAGCGGCTTGAGGATGAAATCGTGACGGTTAAGAGAGAGATTGACGAAATTGACAAAAATGCGGCGGCTAAGACCGATTCGCTCAAGGAGTTGGAGTCACGGAACGCCGAACTCGACGAGGAACATCGTGATATTACCTCGGAAATAGGTGAGCTATATACTGCTAAACAGGCGGCACAGATTTATATTTCCCGCGCAGAGGAAAGTGTAAACGAGTTGAAGGCTCAACTTGAACAGTCCGAAAGGCTCGCCGCCGACCATGAGGGTGAGAAAGCGGAATTACAGTCCAAAATAGACGGATTGCGTAAATCCCTTGAAGAATTGTCGGTTGAAAAGGATGAAACGGTGAATAAACTTTCGGGGTACTCTCGTTTGTATGAGTCCAAGGCTACGAAGCGGGACGAATTGCGCGAACAACTCGAACAGCTTAAGCAGGAAGAACACCGTAAGAAGACACGGTTTGATGTGCTTTCGGGGATTGAACAGTCGATGGATGGATATTATTCGAGTGTGAAGTCGGTCATGCAGGCGGCGAAATCGGGCAGATTCGGCAATGGTGCGGTTTTGGGAACAGTCGCCGATGTTATAACCGTTCCCCGGGAATATGCTGTAGCAGTGGAAATTGCACTGGGTTCGGCATTACAAAATGTGATTGTCGCAAATGAATCCAACGCGAAACGTTGTATTGCGTTTTTGAAAGAGTCTAATGCGGGCAGAGCGACTTTTCTGCCGTTGACTTCGGTAAGCGGTAAAGTGCTTGAAGGGTTCGCTGATTTAGATGTGCAGGACGGATTCGTCGGGTACGGTCATGAAATCGTGGAGTATGACCCGCGTTATGTCGGGATTATCAAGTCGCTCCTCGGTAGGACTGCTTTTGCGGAGGATATAGATTCGGCAACGTTAATCGCCAAGAAGTACGGATATAAGTTCAAAATCGTTACGCTGGACGGTCAGGTGATTAATGCGGGCGGTTCGTTTACCGGGGGTTCAATCAAGAAGAGCGAGGGGATTATCAGCCGCAAGCGAGAAATCGAGGAGTTACGCAAACAGCTTCAATTGTTGGTTGATGAAATCGAACCTGCGAAGATACGTTATTCGGGATTAGCGGCAGAGACGGCTAAAATGAAATTGGAATGTGAGGGCATGAACGAGGAACTCTCGCGGTTCGCACTGGAAGAAACTCGTCTCACCTCCGAGCTTGGCGGGGGGGAGGCTCTGCTGTCTTCTTTGAGTGAGCAGTTCGCTAATTTGGAAGAGAATCTGGTTCGATGTAAAGCACGGCTCGCCGAGGAACAGAGTGTAATCGAGACTAATGCGGCTGAACACGAACGAATTGCGGCTGAATTGCAACACAAAGAGCAGGTCGCTGTGAAAACCGGTGAGCGACTCGCCGATTTAATCGAACGTCGCCGTGAGATTGTTGAGGCGGTCTCGGACGCGAATTTACAGAAACTCACACGTAATAAAGACATTGAAAGTCTTCTGCTCCAAATCGAGGGGCTTAATTCGGCACGACTTAAATCTGGGGAAAGTCGTGATGTACTGTTAAACGAAATCGACTCCCTCTGTGAAAAGAATATCCATCTTGAAGAGTTAATCAATGAAAAAAGCGAGGGGATTGAACAAATCAATGCTAAACTTGCGGCGAATAAAGAGGAAATCGCCGAGTTAGTCCGACAAATCGAGGAGTTCGAAAAGCGGGCGAGTCAAATCCATGCCGAAATCAAGGAGAAAATCGAGAACAAGCAGAAATTTTCTAATGCGCATGCCGCCGCAATCGAGCGAAAACAGGGATTGGTTGCGAAGTCGGAGGAAATCAAGGCAAACCTTTTTGATAATTACGAATTGACCCCTTCCGAAGCGGTGGAATTCTGCGAGAAGTCGGATGGGGTGAGCGAAATCAAGGATATGAGGGAGGCACGCTCAAAATTAAACGAGATTCGTCGAAAGTTAGCTGAATTAGGGAATGTAAACTATGCGGCAATCAACGAGTTCGTGGAGGTAAGCGAACGCTATAAAGAGTTGTCGGTGCAATTGAAAGATGTTCGCGGTGCGAAGTCTGAGCTTGAGAAATTGATTGAAGAATTGACCTTCGATATAAGAAGCAGATTTTTGGCGAGTTTTACCGATATATCGGCACATTTCAGCCGAATCTTCACCGAAATCTTCGGCGGGGGAACGGCACGTTTAGAATTGACTGACCCCGATGATGTAATGAGTTCCGGTATTGAAATCTATGCCGCGCCGCCGGGAAAATTAATCAAAAGCTTAATCGCGCTTTCGGGCGGGGAAAAAGCGTTAGTGGCGATTACCCTTTACTTCGCGATTTTGCTGCACCGTCCTACCCCGTTCTGTATGTTGGATGAGGTTGATGCGGCACTTGATGAGGTCAATGTGGCGAAGTATATTAACTATTTGAGCAGGTATTCCGATACGACCCAGTTGATGATGATTACTCACCGTCGGCCGACTATCGAGGGGTGCGATGTGTTGTACGGCGTGTTCATGCAGGAGAAAGGCGTTTCGCGGTTGTTGAAGCAGGAGATTCGCACGTAGATTGTGAATAAGAGTACCCCCCGATTCGTACGAATCGGGGGGTTGAATCAATCTTTCACGGTGACTAGTTCGGCGTTTTTGATTACATCGAACGCAAGGTCACGGAGGTATTCGTATTCTTTCCCTCTTTCAGCAGTGTGAGATTTACTATAGGATAAATCCACACTAACTGTCGTATCACCTAAACGCGCCTTAACACTTTTCGACGAGATACCATCGAAGAAAATTACACCATCATCGGTTAGTCGGACGCTCGAATCACTCGCCCAATTCTCCAACGTAAACTTGAAAGGGTCAGAATTATAGTGAAGTTCGCTGTAATCATGCCTATCGATTAACACTAATATAAAATCAAGATTACTATTGTTTCTAGCTTCCGGTGCTCCAATAGGAGTGAAATCAAATTCGATGGCAGCTTCATTTATCATAACCCTGCTTAATTCATGCCCCTCGATTTTAAAATTATCAATGTTATAAAACTGCGATATTTCCGACACTTTGTTACTCGATGTTTTACTTTGAATAGCACTTAAAATCTTGCTACCGGATTTACCATCTTTAAGGTTTTTTATGACATATGGGGCGGGACGCCCTATCATAATCTCCGGCTTTTCCTCCTCGGTTTTGCTTTCTTCTGTTTGAACATCACTTGTCACATTTTCATCAGTAATGACTTTATCGGTTTGTTTGGACTGTTCAAGCGGTGCTACACCACTTGAGTCAGAGCAACCCACCGCTAACAGTGTTACTATAATAATCAGTATAGCCAGTTTTT
>Ga0099364_10000145_pt1 | contig 118267 bp, 100 predicted proteins | sample TergutTh196P3_FD_73070 | JGI IMG/M metagenome (GOLD analysis project Ga0099364, IMG submission 73070) | Microcerotermes parvus P3 segment gut microbial communities from Pointe-Noire, Republic of the Congo - Th196 P3 | ecosystem: Host-associated > Arthropoda: Insects > Digestive system > Gut ...
GAAGGAGGGGGGGGGGGGGGGTGGGGGTTTGATAATAAAGAAAAAATAGTTTTTGGCTTTTACCTTTACCCGTTCCCCTCCCCGGTTGGGGGGGGGGGGGGGGGGACTTTTTGACAGCCCACACAATATTGCCGCCGACAGATATTATCGTGTGCGCGTCATAGGTGATGTTGTGAGGCTTGAGGCGGTCGAATAGATTGTGACCCATGTCTCGTGCGCATCGTCATAGACTGATTTGTATAAAGCAGGGTCAACAGTATTGCTGTTCGGCTTTTTGCGAGAAATGAAGATTACTATATCAGCTTCGTTTGCCAGAGCCTCTGAAGGCTGTGCAGTCCGATAATCGGGAGACACTTTCCATACGATATGCGGATACGATCGCATAAATAGGTAGGTTGGATAGAGCCACAACGCATCACCCATGAGCACGGCGCGAGGAGTTGCACCAAGACCATCAGTGGCCTTGCCGATGAACGGCATGAATTGCTGTAAGCGAGGGGTAGAGTACGCAAAAAACAAATCATTACGCGACGCATTCCAGTAACCAAGGCTTTCTCCGGGTGCGAACGGACGGTATTTTTGAGAGACAAGAGGGGAGGTTGCATTCCAGAGAAGCGTGAAGAGCGCCAATATACCGGCGCATATGACAAGTCCGCGAAGAGCCAAGGCGAACCAACGTTTTCCATATGTTATAGCTACGCCCGCGAGTGGAAGCATCAACAGAAGCGGACCGAGAAGCGTACGCACAATCCATATCTGCCACGTGACAAGACCGGCAATCATAAAAAGTCCTGCGATGCAACTTACCGAGTACCCAAGCAGAAGCCAGTAATGCTTACGTAGTGCCAGAAAAATCGCAAAAATGCACGAGATCATTCCTAACGTCATTGGGAGAGGTGATGGCGCGGAGTCCGGGTTGGTGATGGCGTTGCCGAGCTCCCAATCTGCTCCGTCCTCCCCGTTCTCCTTATTTATCGGAGTATTCAAATCAATACCTATCGCATGAAAGAGCGACATAAAGCCCTGTGTCATGCGTTCGTTAAGCGAAGCGACAGGTGTGCCAAACTCCAGCAGAATTGCACGCGCCGCGTTGGTCGCAAGCATACGCGGGCTTTTGTCCGGCACGAGCACATGGTCATACCCCGGAGCATTGACCGCCAAAGGATTGCCACCGGTATGGGCCGCGACATGCCCGAACCAAGGCACCATGAGCAGAACCATAAGCAAGAGAGAACACGACATGAGTTTCATTGTCCGGCTCCACCTGGCGGCACGTATGCCGGCAACGAACAGGACAAGGGCGAATGGCACGAACATCATACCGAACGTGATTTTACTATTAATTCCTATGCCGCATGTCAGGCCGAGTAAGATTGCCAGATACCACACGATCACCTCACTTCCTGCATTCAGCGCGTGAACCAACCGTAGCCCGATCAAGAAGGCTGCCAGTGTAAGGCAGGCGGTAGTGAGGTCGTATTGCACATTGGTTGCCTGCAGGATCGCCATTGGGGTAAAAAGTGCGGCCAACCCTGCTGTTAATGCACCGCTTGCATTCGAGCCAAGCTCGCGGGCAATGAGCACAACGAATATGACGGAGAGTACATACGAAGGCCACTGGGCGCCGTTTGCGAAAAAATCGTTCCCAAAGAAAAGTAGTTTTTGGTGAAGAAGGACGAAGCTCGTGAAGGGGTAAACGAATAATTGTGCGGATGAAGACGCGGAAAAGAAATCAAGATTGGCTTGCTGAGTCCACATAACAAGCCGAGGCATAAGGGCGGCAAGCCCATCCGAGAGGCGCACAGGATACAAAAGAGCACTTGCAAAAGTCCCACCGAAAAACAGAGAGCACGGCGCACTGAACCATAGGTACCGCGTGGCTTGACGCCAGCCTCTTTGCAAATCGCCTTGCAGTATGCGCAATCCCTGATGGTTCTGCTTATATGAGGCGACAGCAAGAATCGAGAAGAAAACCAACCACGCAACCCATACCCCTGCAGTCGTGAGACCGTTGCACAAAGAAAGCACAGGTGTTGTACAGACTATCCAGGTTCCCACGCCGGCGAGTGCGCCCAGAAACGCATTGGAGGGAGATGGCGACACATGTCTCCATCCACGCAAAATGGCATAGATCAACACAAATGCTACAAAGAGCACGATCATGCCGACTCCCCAAATCTCACGCGTCAATACGCAGCGTACAGACGCAACAGTCCTAGCTTTTCCATATCACCAGTATAGAGCAAGCGCAGAGCGAGCACTCTTTTGTGTTTGCAGGTATCATAAGAATATGGTGAAGCCCTACGATTACATAAAGCGCCTTCTGGACGTAGCGGGCTCTGCGCTGCTGCTCGCGCTGCTGTGGCCGGCACTTATGGTGCTGGCACTTATGGTGCGCATACAGATGGGTTCACCGGTGCTGTTTCGACAGCAACGCCCTGGCAAGGATGGTCGCATCTTTGTGCTCTACAAGTTCCGCACGATGACAGTGAGAGAAGGCGATGATGCCGCACGTCTCACTCCGCTTGGCCGCACCCTTCGTGCAACTTCGCTCGATGAGCTGCCGGAGCTCTACAACATTCTGCGCGGCGACATGAGCTTCGTTGGTCCGCGCCCGCTTCTGCCCGAGTACCTTCCTCTCTATAGCGAGGAGCAGGCACGCCGCCATGAGGTGCGCCCTGGCCTCACCGGTCTTGCGCAGGTGAGTGGTCGCAACGCTCTTAGCTGGCCCGAGCGCTTCAAGTTTGACGTTGAATATGTCGACAACCGCTCACTGGCACTTGATGCACGTATCCTCGTGTGTACCGTTAGGGCAGTCATTGGGCGTGACGGTATCTCGAGCGATACGTCAGCCACCATGGAACCGTTTCGAGGTGAGGGGTGATCCCCCGAGATATGCCCGCTACGCTATACTAAACCTGTATGAAGACTAACACCAAAACACAACTCCTCCTTATAGCCTACGCCCTGAGCGGTGTCGCTGCTCTCGTCTATCAGTTGGGTTGGATACGCGAGCTTTCGACGATGCTCGGTGCCACGGCATACGCAAGCGGCATCATGCTTGGTGCGTACATGACGGGATTGGGCCTCGGTGCGGTCATCGGCACTGTTCTTGCGAGAAAAGAGCTTCGTCATCTACTGCTCGCTTCACGTGTTGAGCTGACTATCGCGGCCTTTTCCATCGTAGCCTTCCTTGGTATTCGCTATCTTCCCAGCCTCTATTTCGATTGGATGCGTACTGTCGGCGCTCAGAGCCCTACGGGATTTCTTTCGCTCCAGTTTGCGACGTGTTTTCTTGTAATGATCTTGCCGACGTGCGCAATGGGTATGACTTATCCCCTTATTGTGCGCGCAGTTGGTAGAGACGAAACGATTGGTGCGGTCTCCGCTAAGCTCTATGCAGTCAATACGGCAGGTGCGATTCTCGGCGCGCTGCTTGCGACTTTCGCCTTCTTGCCCGCAGTGGGCGTTAAGGGCGCGCTTCTTCTTGCCGCAGTGTTTTCGGTTGCGGCAGCGTGGTTGTTCCGTGCGCTCGCAAGCAAAGAGGTTAACTTACTTTCTTTCTTCAAGTCGCCCGATATGGCTGTCGCGCTTGTCATTGTAGCGATTATTGCAGTGATTCCGCCGCGCACCACCTCGCCACTTGGGCTTGGCCAGGTGTTTTACTATCGCAACGCTGCTGCATTTGAAGAGCTTGCAGGGCAGCGCGAGATTCTCTACGACCAAGAGGGCATCTACTCACGCGTACAGGTCGTGCGCAATCCTAACGGTACGCGGACGCTTATTAATGGGGCTCTTGACGAGGGTACCGATAATGATTTTGACCGTGTGACAACCGCCATGATTGCTGCAGTTCCGGCGATGAGCGTCGAGGCCTCAAGCAGTGCTCTTGTGGTAGGGCTTGGCACCGGATACACCTCACAGACCTACTATGATATGGGTTTTGATAAGACTACGACGATTGAAATTAATCCCGAAGTGCTGCCGGCATCTTACTTCTTCATCGACTGGGATTCGATTGCTCAGGAGCGTTGGCACGTTGAGGTCGACGATGCACGTGCTTATATTTTGACTTCGCCTGACATGTACGTTTGTATTTCCTCTGAGCCGAGCTGGCCGTGGTCGAGTGGTGTCGCCGCGCTCTTTACTCAAGAGTTCATGCAGGCGGCGCGGTCTCATCTCGAACTCGATGGCGTTTACTGTCAGTGGCTGCCGAACTATCTACTCAATTTTGAAGACGTCGAGATGATGTATAAAACGATGCGTCAAGTTTTTGAACGAGTCGATGTGTGGGCGATTAATTTCCCTGGCGACGACGCTGCCGAGCTTCTTATGGTTGGCTACAACGATCCGAACGGTCTTTCGCAGGATGTCGTCAAGCGTCGCCTCGACGAGCTGATAGAAGTCGGGTACTTCGATAACGAGTTCATCACACCTGAGCGTATTACGCCGTATGCCGAGGCCACACGTCTCGAACAAGCGGTGAGCGACCCGTCGGTTCCACTCAACACCGACAACCATTCGAGGCTTGAGTATCGGGTTTTCTGGAACTTTGTGGAGCGCGCATTTGCACCTCGTGCCGTGACGTGGGGTGATAATAATGAGTAAACGTACGGCGTTTCTGGTGCTCGTAGCTGCTGTTACTGCCGCAGGCACGAGCTCGCTTATCTACGAAGTGCTGTGGATACGCCAGCTGAGCTTTGCGCTTGGCTCTACCGCCGTTGCAGTTAGTATTATGCTCACGGCTTTTCTGGGTGGATTGGCACTTGGTTCTATGCTGATGGGGCGCGTGGCAGATAAACTTGCTCGGCCACTCAAAGCGTTTACGGTTGTCGAGATTGTGGCGGCTATCACCGGCCTCGCTTCGATTCCCGCTATCGCGTACGCCGGTCGCGCTTATGTGCTCATTGCGACTACGGTTGGCATGACCGGTTTCTGGTCGATGGTGCTGCGCGGAGTGTTTGCGCTGGTCATCATGGCGATTCCGGCAACGCTGTTCGGTATGACGTTTCCCCTTGCGACCGTGGCTGGTACCCGCCTCGTTGGCTCGAACACCGCAGTAGGAGTGGTGTCGGCAGCCAGTTCATTCGGTTCGGCTATCGGTGCGTTGGTATGCGGTCTTTGGCTGGAGCCGACACTCGGATTATTTGCCAGCGCACTCGTGGCGTCAGGGCTAAACGTGTTGGCCGCAGCAGCTGCGATGGTGGCAGGACTACGGTTACATGGGGCTCATGAATGAAACGATTATGCTGTGTTGGTTCTCTGGCGTTAGTCCCCTTCTCGTGCCACACGATAGCTTTCGATGAAAAATACTCCGAGGGCAAAGATAAACACAAGCAACTCACGATGTATCATTCCCGTGTGCGCAAAGGACGTTCCAGAAGAAATGACAGTACGAACAAAGGGCAATAGAGCTACCAGCAACAAAGGAGAGAAGTGTTTTACAATAGTGCGAGCCTGCGCATATCCTCTTATGCGCAACCACCACAGGACTGAGGCCATACTGATAAACCCAACAGCAAGTGCCGCGCGGATATAAATCGCACTTGATAGTTCTGCGGTTGTTAGGGTGGTATCTGAGGTCTTGGCCCCCAGTAGGGTGGCAAAGTGCGATGCGATGGTTTTCAGAGTTGCTTGTGGAACTCCACCTAATATCGTAACAACGTATGAATATCCTTGCGCGGCATCGAGAGCGTTCTCAAAGAAGTTGATGTGAGGGATTACGAACGAAGCAATAGCCAGCTGTGTGGCCCAGAAAAGCGCATATCCTATTGTCCATGCTGCGGATAGGATGATAAGAGTGATGCATGATTGTTTCGGCGTAAGTGCCGAATGTCTCATACGCCAAAGCAGAACAAGGGTGAGCGGTATGCCCAAAGTAATAACAGGGGTAGTATAGATATCAAAAAAAGCGGTAAGTGCTCCGACAGTGAAAAATAATTCGATTCCCCAAGAGCCCATTTTCCCTTTTTTGCACAAGTAACATACCAACAGAATTGCGATATACATGATGAGCCAAGGAGCAATCATGTTAAGCGTGAACGGCACTATGAAGACAGTTGTCAAAAGTAATGCGCCCAAAAAGAAAACAGCAATCCTACGTCCAAATGTTCGCAGAATTGCCCATGTAGATGCTGCCGTTAAAGCTGCGAATAATGTGCCAGCAAGAATGCGCAGACCCGTGTAATCTAAAACCTGACTGAGCAGACGCAATGGTATGCGATATCCGTTCCAATAGCGCCCAAGGGTATCGCGTGCCTGTGCACCATCGAGGCGCATTTCCAACTCTTGCGTCCAGTAGGTATTATCGAGTGGGTCAAATTCGTCCGTAGTTGATATGTCAAAGTAGAGCGAACCAAACACCACTATATGTGATGGGGGGGGGGGGCACTGTCGCTCATTGAGGTTTGGAATAAGTAGAAATCTATGGTGTGGTATATGCGACTAAATTCAAAGTTGCCGATGAGACTGGGGCTCAAGGTATCAGGTGATTGGCCGAATGCTCTCAGGGCACTGGCGGCACTTGTGCGTACTGGCTCTTCAGGTAGGGAGTAGACGGCGAAAAGACCCGCAACAGCCAATGCGACGAGCGCTATACAAATTACTGCCGTGCGCCCAATATGGAAAAACCATTTTTTCATGGTAGATGCCCCCATCTTTGTTGTCTGCTTGTTGTAATTCGAGCAACGCAGCCAACATCTACACATAACACATCGTCAGCACATCGTGCTGCCTATAACCTTGATACTCGTAGTATGATAGTACCATGACACAACCACTCGATATCTATCTTCTCTATCCGCCCGGCCCCTTGTTTCAGCGTGGCGAGGATCGCTGCCAAGGAAACATCGAAGCATCGAGTGCCACGAGCATGCGCGCATGTAATGATCTCGGTTCCGGCGCAGCGATTGCACGCGAGGTGGGATATGACGTTGGTCTGCGTGATTACCAGACCGAGCGCGCAACCTGCGAAGACGTTTGGGATGACCTTGCTCGTCTTAACCCACGTATGGTAGTCATCAGCACGACGAACGCTACCATCTATGATGACCTTGCGTTTGTGGCTAAACTTCGCGCTTACCACGACTGCTTCGTTGTGCTTAAGGGAGCTATTTTCTATGACGCACCGACGCGGGTTATCGATGAACTTGACCTCTCACATGTCGATTATCTTATCGGTGGCGAAATCGACTACTGTCTTGTATCCATCGCAAACCACGCCCTGCGTGATGAAGGTGACATAACCGCAGCAGATGGCATCTATTATAAGGCCTCTGATGGCGCCATGACTCCCACACGTTTTGGTTGTTATCATGATACGCTCGATGACCTGCCCTTTCCCGCACGTGATCTCATGAATAACGACCTCTACGTACGTCCTGATACCGGTGAGCCGATGGCGACCATCCAAACATCGCGGGGGTGCAGTAGCGGATGCGTGTTCTGCCCCTCTCCGCTCCTTTCAGGCACACGCATTCGCTATCGCAGCTCTGAAAACGTACTTGCCGAATTAACTGAATGCTATGAAGACTACGACATCCGCAACTTCTTTTTCAAGGCCGACACCTTTACGATGAACGGGGAGTGGGCGCGTGAGCTATGCGCACTCATTCAAACAAGCCCTCTGGCGGGAAAGATTGCTTTTACGGCAAACTCGCGTTCGAAGCCGCTTGACTGCGCGACGCTGCAAGCGATGAAAGATGCCGGTTGCTGGATGATAGCATTCGGCTTTGAGAGCGGTAGTGACGAAACGCTTCGACGTATGTGCAAGGGCGCGACCGTTGCCGACAATCGCCAAGCGATGGAGTGGGCGCGCGAAGTAGGGCTTTCGGTGTTTGGCTTCTCTCTTGTGGGGCTTCCTTGGGAGACAGTAGATGATCTTGCAAAAACGCGCGCTCATATCTTTGAGCTTGATGCTGACTTTATCGAGATACACATCGCGTTGCCGTACTTTGGCACGCCACTTTACAATCTGTGCCGTGAGGCCGGCGTGCTCGAAAATCAGCCTCTTGGGGCTGATTATTTTAACTCGGCGATTACCGGAACAGAAACGCTTACGCTCGCTTACATCGAAGAGTGGCGCGCACAGGTGTTACGCTCATACTATCTGCGTCCACGCTACATCATCCGGCGCGCCATCGAGATGCTTTGCGACCCACGCAAGATTGCCGGGTACGTGCGGTATGGGTTGCGACTGCTATGAAAAAACTACATAAAAGGTCTCAGTTTTACTTATGTTGAGGAGGCTTCCGTAATGCGTGGATTAGAACAGGGATCACGGCTCACCATCGCGCTTCGTCGTGCTCGTGTGCGCAAGGGGATGTGTGCGTTTGTGACGTTTCATCGGGTGTGGGAGAATGATATGTCTGCAACCGATATGGGTATGCCTCCTGCCGAGTTTGAGACATTTCTCGATGCCTTCTCTGAACGCTACACGTTGCTGCAAGTGGGTGAGGCATTCAAAGCACATGCTCAGAACACCTTACCGCGCAACGGTCTCGCTTTGACGTTTGACGACGGGTACGCGGATATGTCCACCGTTATTGCGCCCATATTAACGCGCCGTGAGCTACCGGCTACATTTTTTGTTGCCACGAGCTTTATCGGTGCAGATGAAGGGCTCACTGTCAATCAACTTACAAATCTTGCCAACAATCCGCTCATCGAAATCGGAGGACACACACGCACACATCCGCACCTTAGCCAACTCACTTCACGACAGCAATATGAAGAGATAGCAGGCAATAAATCAGATCTTGAGGCTCTAATCGGTGGGCCACTCGTCTCGTTTGCCTATCCTTATGGAGGACGCGCAGATGTTAATCGTAGTGCGATACGAACGGCACGCAAGGCAGGTTATCTTGGCGCTTGTACGACCGAGTCTTTGCAGATACCTGAAATCAATGTGCTATGCAAGGGTGTTAATCCCTATCGTACCAATCGATTTGCTACGAATCGCATCAATCCCGAAGAACTTTGCCGGGCAATCGATTATCTGGGAGGTTTATCGTGAGCCGTGTGGTATACATCCATGATGAAAGAGATCATCCTCTGAAGGACTCAGAGGAGATGTTGCCGCTCTTATTTAGTAGACTCAAGCCGAAGACGGTTATCGACGTGGGATGTGGTATCGGAACCTTTCTCAACACTGCCCAAAAGCTGGGAGCAGAACAGATTGTAGGCGTTGATGGTGATTGGGTGGATCGAGAGAAACTTAGACGCAATATCGCTCTCGATTACTTTGTTCCGATAACCCTTACTGAGTCTTTGTCCGGTTCTTTCGGAAGATTTGACCTCGCCATTTGTCTTGAGGTAGCGGAGCATTTGCCCGAATCTTCTGCCGAGACGCTCGTGGAATCTCTCGTTTCTCTCTCCGATATCATCTTGTTTTCTGCCGCTATCCCCGGACAGGGGGGACAGAATCATATCAATGAGCAGTGGCCAGGCTATTGGGCTGCACTCTTTAAGGAACAGGACTATCTTTTTGCCGATGTGATACGTCCTCTCATCTGGGATAACGACGATATTTCATATTGGTATCGGCAAAATACGTTCCTTGTAGTTAAGCAAGACAGGAAAGAGCTTCTTGCAGCTTTTTCTGAAAACTGGTCTGAAGGAAGAAGCGAACCGTTGCGCCTAGTGCACCCGGCTCTTTTCGAACACATTCCAGAACCGGAGGAAAGACTTCAAAGAATCTATGCAGGAAAACTAAAACGACGCGCCTACCTGTACCTATTCGGAAAATCTCTCTTTCGAAAGAAAGATTAAAGATTGCTCACCTGCGAAGTGCGGCTTCTCAGAGGGGCGAACAATCGAGAATAATGTACATATATGCTGAACCATAATCGGCTTGTCAGCACGCGACGATATTTATTGTTCGGACAGAGAGATTGTAATTCCTTGCTCGAACGCCATCCGGGGAATTGGGTGTCTAGAAGCGTGCTCATGCGATGATAGTAGGCAAAGACAGCATGTCTTTGTCCGGTACGGAAGAAGTCCCACAGGCGTCCAACCATGCCATAGGTCAACATGATGGTAAGCAACTCATCATATTTTTTGTCAAACAATTCATGTGTGCGAGTATAGTTGAGGAGAACCTCTAAAGCATCGATGAGCTGGAGATAGCGTTCATCACGTTGCCCTGTAATGGTGTATGGGTTGCTCTTGTCGTAGTAATACAAGCAGTCTTCGATATATGCTATGCGATTAACAACTAAGCCGAGCCGGTACGTAGTAGCTACTTCCTCGTAGTTAATATGCTCGGGGCACCAAATGTCATGTTCCGCAAAGAGTGTGGTGCGAAAAAGCTTTGTGCACATGCTTGCGCCCAGTCCTTGTTCGTGACGCGCTACTTTTACAAGATTCGATTCACTAGGATTTTCGTGGATCGTATAGTAGTCTGTCTGGACAATGTCTGCGTTTACTTTATGCTGTGCGCACACGAGCTTTTCAATAAATGTGGGACGTACCCAATCGTCGCCATCAACAAATCCTACAAAGTCTCCACGGGCCTCCCGAATACCAATATTCCGACTGTGCCCAAGCCCATGATTCTCTTTCTTGGTAGTAATGCGTATCGCCATCAACGGGTGTTGCTCAGCCCATTCACGAACCACTATCGGTGTTGTATCGGTTGACCCATCATCGACGATAAGCACTTCATAAGTATCGTACGTTTGCTGTGCCAGTGAATCGAGGCATCGCCTGAGTGTGGCAGCTGCGTTGTACACGCAAACAACAATCGTTACGAGCGGTAGGGTAGTTGCAGCCATTTTCTTATGATACCATGAGGCGCAGATACCAATGCTGTTTCAGCATAAGGAGGCATCTTAATGAGAGGACCAAAGCACTTGGCACGCGCGGTCATACGTCGCCTGCGTCGCCATGTCATGTGGTTTGGTTTTTTGGGGGATGTCGTGCCGGTTGAAGCAGACTGGGGTGTTGCGAAAGGAACGCCCATTGCTCGGTATTATATCGATCAATACTTCACTCAGAATGCGCATGTTATTACGGGTGCCGTGCTTGAGATAGGATGTCGCACCTACACTGAGCGTTATGGCAACCACGTAACGCAAAGTGATATTCTTTCGCACGAAGCTTGCGCAGAGGATGTTCCGACCATTGTGGGAGATCTCGCCGACTGCCCTGCTATCCCTAACGAGACGTATGATTGTGTTGTTCTTACGCAAGTACTCTGTTGTTTGCCGGATGTCATGGGAGCATTGCGTGAGGTGTATCGCATCCTCAAACCCGGTGGGTTTGTCCTCTGCACCATGCCAACCATCAGTCAGATTAGTCCTTACGATATGGAACGTTGGGGGGAGTATTGGCGCTTCACTTCGTTGGGTGCACGTGAACTTTTCGCGCGCGTGTTTGAGCCGAAAACCATAGATGTTTGTGCATATGGAAACATTTTTGCGGCAACTTGTTCTCTGCAGGGAATAGTCGCCGAACGAGTACCGCAGTATAAATTAGATATACATGATCCTGAATACGAACTCAATGTCTGTTTGCGTGCGCAAAAACTGAAGTAACATGCGTCCCGAAACTCGACTTCTGATAAAAAATACGGGATTTAATGCCGTTGCCAAAGTAATCGCGGTCGTGGTTTCTTTTGCGCTTACTCCCTGGTTACTTCGAGGTTTTGGAGAGGAGCTTTATGGCGCATGGGCTCTTTCGTTGGCAATCGTTGCGTTTGCAATCGCTTTTGACTTAGGTATCAATACAATACTTACCGCTCATCTTGCTCAGGCAATCGAACGCAAAGATAGACAGAAAGTGCTCGATGAAGTACGTGCCGCCGCGGTCATCTATGGCGTACTTGGCATTGTGTGCGCAGGAACGCTCGCGGTACTTGCTTTTCAAGCAGAGCATATCTTCGCCCTTTCCGGTGCAGTTGCCTATTCTTTTAAGTGGATTATGCTCATCAATGCGGCAGCTCAGGCCATATACTGGCCTTGTTCGGTGGCTTCGATAGTGTTGGTGGCGTTCCGGCGCAACGATATTACCGCTGCCATCATGAGCCTTCAGACCTTGGTGGGTGCGGCAGCACTTATTTTTGTTGTGTTTATGAATAAGGGCCCGGTTGTATTGGCGGGGTTGACTAGCCTCTTAATCGTATGTTCCGGTGCAGGTTCGGTTGTTCTTGCGTGGCATGTGTTTCGGCGTAATTTGCCGACTGTCGTGACAACGCAACAACCGCTGGTACTTGGTACTGCCGTGCGATTTCTGCTGGTTGCTTCTTTGCCCATGTTTGTTATTCAGCTCACCACGCTTGCAACTCTCGATCAAGTGGACAAGATTGCCCTTGGTGTAATGGTAGGTGGTGTCGCTGTTGCAGTATATGAAATAGGAGCCAGGTTTTCAGGAGTCATTTCCCAAGGAATTTCGTTAGCACTTTCTGCGACACTTCCTCATGTGGTAACTATTCATGAAGAGTCGTCACCTCAGCGCTCACAATCCTTTTTTCTTAACGGTACACGTTTGCTCACGACTATGTTGTTACCCGTTATCGTCATGTTGATATGTGTTGCAGGTGCTTTGATACCGGCGTGGGTTGGTGAGGGCTATCAAAGCTCTGTTGAGGTTATGCGTATACTTTTGTTTTCGCAAATGTTACTGCCGTTTTATGCGGTAGGAAACTGGTTTCTCGTCGCCTATAAACGCTTTCGATATTGGATTTTCGTGAGCATAGTGATAGCAGTAAGCAACATTATCCTTACTATTGTGCTTATTTCCTCGATAGGCATTGTAGGGGCTGCTCTTGCAACTCTTGTGATTAGCGTTATGGACGCGCTTCTCATCGGTCTATACATCATGAAAGTACTGGACATCCGCTACCGTCCTTTTTTGCGACAGGTGTTTTGGCCAACGGTTCCGGCTCTGCTCGTTATACCGTTTCTGTGGCTGTTGTTACGCACCTATGCGTACAGTGATGGCCTCGTTTCTGTCGGCGTAGCAGGTGCGGTACTGCTCGTTGGTTTTGGCGGCATCTACTATGGGCTTATGAAGGCAGGGGCTGTTTGCGCTAGGATGAACTTATGGCACAAGTAGTTGAAAATCGTCCCTTGATATCGGTTATTACGGTGTGCAAGAATGCCGAACGTACCATCGAAAGAGCATTTTATTCACTACAACGGCAAACCGATGACGGAACCGATAGTGGTCTACTGTTTGCAGACTTTGAGCATATAATTGTTGATGGGGCCTCTACCGATAGCACGAAGAGACTTATTGAACAATATAGCGAAACAGCCCAGTTTCCCGTCACCATAATCTCCGAACCCGATCAGGGGATTTACGATGCGATGAACAAGGGATTAGCGTGTGCAAAAGGGCTGTATACCGTATTTTTGAATGCTGATGATGTCTTTACCCAAAATGCATTCGTAACGGTGGCTGATTATGCAAAAGAATTGCCCGATTGCATCGGCGGAGACTGCGATATCGTGGACAGGAACGGCAATGCATATCTGAGAAAGTGTTTGCCGTCCATGATATCCGAGCGATATCCGCAGATCATGCCTGCCCAACACCAAGCATGGTATGTGAAGACTGATACCTTACAGATGGCGGGAGGATTTGACCAGACGTTCCCTATTGCGGCAGACTATGAATTAGCTCTGCGATTAATTGAGGATAAGGTCTCTTGGATGTTTGTGCCCCATACTGTCGCACGGTTTTATCTGGGAGGCGTAAGTTTTCAGCTTGCGCGTACGGCATGGGATTGTTTTCGGGTTCGCCGAGCGCGCAGATGGCCAATCGTTTTTGCTTCACGTCTGCTAATTTGTAACATAGTGGCATCGTATGTCAGTCGTGTGTGCGGCTATTTTGGATGGGCTCGATGACGGTCCGTGTCACATATGACTATCAGGCGTTTTCGATGCAGAAGGTTGGCGGCATCTCGCGCTATGTTGCTGAAGTTACGCATGCGCTTAAGGGGCGTTCGGGTATCGAACCTGGAGTTCCGGTTCGGTACGCCGACAATCGATATCTCGTTGAAGTCTTAAATATCCGACCGCACACCTTGTTTCATCGATATCGCGGTCGCGGATGTCGTTACGTTATGTCCTTTGGCGATTATTTCAATAAAAAGTTGGCCCTACGTGCGCTCGAAACGATTAGCGAACCAGTGTACCATCCCACCTATTACGACCCTTACTTGTTGCCACATCTCAATCAGACACCTTTTGTTATTACAGTGCATGATATGATTCATGAGCTTTTCCCAGATGAAGTAGCAGATCCGTGGGTTGCTCTTCATAAGGCGGTTATGATTGAACAAGCAGACCACATAATCGCGGTGAGCGAATCAACCAAGCGCGATCTCCTACAGTTTTATCCTGAGTCTGCAGGGAAGGTGACCGTCATACATCATGGAGCGAGCTTTATGCGTCGCGAGAACAATATCGAGCCTCTTGTATCAGGGCCATATTTACTGTTTGTGGGGAGTAGAGGAGCATACAAAAACTTCAAGATGACCGTTGAAGCATATGTGCAACTAGGGGGTGAGCACCCGGATCTTTCGCTGGTATGCGCCGGTGGGGGGATATTCACCCAAGACGAACAGTATATGCTTGATGCGCGAGGCATCAGCAGTCGTGTTTATCAAATCTCTGCGACCGATACGCAGCTCGAAAGTCTTTATGCTCATGCGGCAGCATTCGTTTTTCCTTCTCACTATGAAGGTTTTGGCCTGCCCATACTCGAAGCTATGGCGTGTGGCGCTCCCTGTGCATTGAGCAACACGAGTTCACTGCCGGAAGTCGGCGGTGATGCAGCATGTTACTTTGATCCCTGTGACGCGGATGCGCAGGCGAGAATACTTGCAGATATTTTGAGTGATAATACGCTCGCATCTGATATGCGCCATGCAGGATTTAAGCGGGCAGCAAGTTTTACCTGGGAAAAGTCAGCACGTCAGCACGAAGAGGTGTACCTCGCATTATGAGAGAGCGACTCCCACAACAACCGACACTATTTTTGGTAACAGCATGTCTGAACGCAGAGGCAACTATTAGTGATACGTTTGCCGTTCTCGAAGAACAGGCTGTCGAATGGGCGCACTATTTTGTGATAGACGGTGCTTCGACTGACGGAACCGTTGAGCTGGCACATCGGTTTGCTGAGGAACAAGGCGGTCGCGTCACCGTTATCTCCGAACCCGATACCGGCATCTATAGCGCCATGAACAAAGGTGTACGACTGGCGTTAAGGCGAGCGGCTGATGACGACCTGATAGCGATTATCAACGCTGACGACTACTACGTATCGGGTGCGTTGCACACGGTGCGCGCGGCTGCAGCGCGTCATCCTGAGGTTGACATATTCTATGGCGACTGCGAACTGCTCGATGAGTGTGGAGTTTCTCGGAGACAGCGGCGCACATCAGAGCCACGCTTACCCGTGACCCCGACGTGCTTCACGATGCCTCTCGAGCATCCCACCATGTTCATGCGTGCACATGTGTATAACACGTTCGGTCTTTACGACGAATCGTATCGCATAGCGGCAGACTACGAGTTTGTATTGCGCCTTATCGTTGCGCAGACATCGACACTTTACCTCGCCGAGCCGATAACGTATTTTCGTGAAGGTGGCATCTCGACGACGAAGATTAACGAGAGCCTCAGGGAGGCCATACGTGCCCGGATTGCGCATGGTGCGAATCCGGTGTATGAGTGGGCACGGTATGCAAAACAAAAATTTAACGAGCAACTGTTTGCTGTTTTACGCGTCGTTCCGGGCGTGGAATGTATCTACACTGAACGATACAGGTAACCCATCTTGTGACATGCCGTGATGGGCACTATGTGCCTTAAAACCGTGTTATAATCGAGCATATCTGAGACGAAAGGGATATTCATGACGAAAAAACTCGTCACACGAGTCGCTATGCTTGTCGGCGCAGGTATTATGGCGTTCGGGCTGGCAGGGATTGCCGTTGCCACGACGCCAGCTGAACTCTCCGAGATGCAGTACGTCGTTGCTGAGAACACGGAAGTAGGAACCAGTCTCATGACTGTGTATGGCTTTCTGCCAGACGATACCTCACTTCCGGCAACTGCACATTTCTACGCACCTTCTGACTTCTTGCTTGTCAATGTTTTTGGGTTAACGCTTGAGGAAGATTCACGGGAAGTTGTGGTGTCGCATACGGCGACCGAGGAGGACAACGGCTTCACGCGCTATGACGTTGTTTTTACTGAGAGCACCATGTTTATAGCGAGTTTTGTGCTTGACGCAAAGATATATGACACGACAGTGATGGGCGGTCCAAGTGCTGCTCCCATCGCTGAACTTGAGGTCCTTCCTCCAAATGACCTTGAGCTTCTTACGATTGGGTTTGTCGCTCCTGAGGGCTATGCAGGCGTGGGTCAAGGGGTGACTCAGCTGGGAACCGATTATGATGGCAACGAAATCTACGGAATTGATTACACCAATGTTCCGGGTGATGAGGTCATTGTGGCGGTCGTCGCCTTTGGTCAACAGTTCGAACAAGTGGAGTTTAATGCAGAGAACGTAGCGTTGGCGACAGTGTGGTACGAAGAGCCGTTCACGTGGATTATGGGCGCGCTCATATTTGCTGCGGCAGGTCTTGCCGTTGTCCTCTACCTGATACTTACCTGCAAAGGCCCGTTTGCCTCACGTAGTGACGTAGGAACCCACGATGTGCAAGATTCCGATACACCAGCTAACACCGACACAACAACTTCCGATGAAGAAGCTTCAGCGCGTTAAGGATAGTATTCGACGTCGGTTAGCTGAGGATGACGCTCGGCCCCCGATGACCACAGAGGACGCTAAGCGCCTTACTAAACGCTTGGCACCGTGGGTATTTCTGGCGGTGGTATTTCTGCTCTTGCTGCCCGGCGCCGTTGCGACGGTCTGGGTTCCCGCGTGTAGCTCGTGCCATGTTACCGTTGCTGAAGCAACGGCCGAGAGAGCACACGTCGATATGGCCTGCACCGACTGTCATAATACCGGAGGACGTCTCGCATACCGACAAATCGTTATGTATAGCATGGTAACAAGGCTTGCCAATCCTTCAAATCTCGGTGCGGCAAACGTGTCTGATGAAACATGTCTCACCTGTCATGAAACGGACGTCACGCGCGGCACTACGCTGTCAAATGGCATCAATATCAGACATTCGGCATGCGCAGCAACCCTCGCATGCACAGTATGCCACTCGACGGCCGGTCACTCGACGCCCGGCCTCCAGTATCAATACTCGATGGATCAGTGTCTCTGGTGTCATACCGACCAAATGGTCGATGCCGCCAACGAGGAAAGCTGCTACCTCTGTCATGATGGACGGTATCGATCGGTCATACCGAATAACACCTCGGCTTTTCGTATCACCCATAATGAGAACTGGCTTCGAACACACGGGCTTGGCGATATGAACTCTTGCCGGAGTTGCCACACAACGGAAACCTTCTGTGGCAGATGCCACGGACCACTAGTACCCCATCCTCCGACCATCCTTATGCGACATTCAGAGCCGGCGCGTGATCCGAACAATAAGTGCGACAGTTGCCATCCACAGTCGTTCTGTGACGATTGTCATGGCATGGAAATACCACATCCTGAGCGGTTCCTCCAAGAACACGCTGCCATCACCAACGAGCTTGGCGAGGACGCCTGTTATGGCTGTCATCTCACGAGCGATTGTCTGCGGTGCCATATGGCGCACATTCATCCGGGTTGGGGGGTGTTCACGCGCTGATGCAAGACTTTATCGATACCCTTTGGCAGATTGTCAACGTTCCCGTGCACGAAGACTCCTTTGCACAGCGGCTTGACTATCTGGCCGGTGTCATACGAAATCCGCAATCCGATGTTCCAGTTGCCATTCTGCTTTTTGCGATAGCATCACTTATTATTCTGGTAATCTTTTCTATTGTTTTGTTAATAGTCTTAAGACTTGCGCACTCAGAGCCGACGTACGCGCTCGTTGACGCCGAGGGTAATCCTATTCGCGAGATATCGGCCGAAGAAGCTGAGAAGCGTCTCAAAGGGTCACCACTTGAAAAGGTGCAACGAACAACACGTGAGATACTCGATAAGACGGCGGCAAAGATTGCTATCAACATTATCATATGGGTTGGTATCGCACTCATTGTGGCGGCAATTACGGGGACGGCGACACGCTCGAATACGTTTTGTAACTCGTGCCATGAGGAAAACAATCATTCGCAAATGCTTGCAGGCACTGCTCATGCAAATGTACTCTGCGTCGACTGCCACGAGACTGGAGGGATGGTGCAGTCTTTCACGGTGAACGTGCCAGGACGACTCGTTCATACTGCAGCGGGCTTTTTCTGGCAGTCGGGTGTGAACTACGCGTTCTTCCCGCGCGAATCGTGCTTCCGGTGTCATCCGCGTGAGAGTCTTGCTGAGACGATAATAGTCGACAACATTGCGATGCAACATGAGCCGCCCCTAGAGGCAGGGCTTACCTGTATTCAGTGCCACACTTTTAGTCCCTCACAGGAGTTTTCGTTTTCAACGCGAGGCATGCAAACGTGCTTGCGCTGTCATGATGGCGAGAACGTTAATCTGGACTGTGAAATATGTCACCGTCCTTCGTTAAGCGTTGTGCCGCGTACCGAACTCGATCCGGATACAACGGCTCAGGCACTACTCCAAGGTGTCGACTTCCAGCAAGGTTGTTATCGCTGTCACGACCCACGCCCGTGCGACGCATGCCATGGCTATCGTATACCACACGCCGAGGGCTACACGTTTCAGCCGCATGTCGATGATGCGCGGCGATATGGGTATCGAACGTGCTTAATATGCCATTGGAAGGGGTCACCGACGGGTATTCCCACCTGCGATGATCCGGGATGTCATGGCAATATTTGGCAACTGATGGAGGTTCCCAACCCTTCCGGACAAGTGCCCAGCCCCTCTTGGCGACGGCTCAGATAGCGTGCTCGATTCTATGCGTAAATACGCTCTGGCGCTCTTCATGCTCGCGTGTTTTCTCGCGCCGGGCGCATTCCTCATCTTCACTGTTCCTCAACTTTACTACGCACAGATATGGTTCGTAATAACACCGCTTATCGGTTATGCGATATTCGCCGTATGTGCGCGTGGAGATACGGTCTTTTCAGAACGAGCACTTTTTATTACAACACTCATCGTTGGCGCAGCGCTCGTGCCGCTACTTGTGAACCCGCATATCTGGCAACAAATTACGTTTGACATCTATGGCGAGATGCCGCTTATTTTGTGGCTGATGTATCCGCTTGTCTTTTTTATGGCATCGACGGTAAAGTTTGATTCGTCGGTTCGTCCGGGAATCTATGCGCTTGCGTACGTCGGCTTCTTGTTGATTGTGGTGGCCGGTGTTCAGCGTCTCATGATGGGCGATTGGTCGACGGTCTTTGGAAGTCGTGCATATTCGACGGTGGCGTTTGCCCCCATTCCCCTTTTGCTTCTTTACACGGCGAACCTCGACAAAGAGCACAAACCGGTGCATCTTGCGGCCGCTATACTGGCTGTCGTCGGTGTTGCTTACTCTGGCGGCGCACTGGGTCTGTACACCGTCGCAGCTCTGCTGCTTCTTGCCGTGAGTTTTGCACCCGAGCTACTGCAGATGCCGACGAAAGCTACCACATGGGCAAAACGAGGTGGGCGAGTCTTGCTGACGCTGTTTGTTACTGCTTCAGCCGTGGTTACCTTTGCGCCTGACCTCGCACATACGATGCCCGATATTGCCGTGTTTTCCTCGAATGCGGTGGCGACGCGCATTCATCTCTGGGAGGCAGCGCAGAGGATGTTTCTCGCCGAACCGTTATTCGGTTTTGGACCGGCTGGCTATCGATTCTCAGCGATACAGTTTTACGACCCTCAAATCTTTGAGTACACCATGACACTTGGCACCGACCCTATTGCCTATAGCTCGCCGTCGCCGCACTCGCTTGCGTGGGAGGTGCTCACGAGGCTTGGCCTGTGGGGTGCTGTGCTTTTGACGGCTGCAGCGGTCGTGTGGGCTATTGATTTACGTGAAGCAATCCAAGAGAAAACGCGTAATAACCCGCGCATGTTGTTCGCTCTGTGTACGCTGGCCGCGCTTATGGCGCTCTTTGCGACACCGTTTCATTTTGCGAGCGGCCTGCTCGTCGCGCTCTGTGCGGGATTGGCGATTGCGCCAACGGCGAGGGTGACAAAAGCGCGGGCTCCCCATTCTGCGCCGCAATCGTTGCGCTTCACGAATTTCTTGCCTGTCGCGCTTCTTGCGACAAACCTTATTCTGGTGCTTATCGGGGGATATGCGCTTTACGCACACATCAATCTCCACACTCCTGACCCAACACCACAACACTATTTGGTACGGCTTGAGAATCTTCGTGCACGGGTGCCGGGCTATCCGTTTGCCGAGCGCGATTATTATGAGATGCTCATCGTGACCGCTGGCGCACCACAGCAACAAGATGCTATCGCCGAAGAGATACTTACGCAAGCACCTTCGTATGTTTCGGGTTTTGGGCCAAATCTTGCATGGTATGCAGGGCTTATGCTCGATAACCTTGAGCGATGGGAAACAGACTCCGTGCGCTCTACGGATTCCGTCGTTATGGTACGCGCACTTCTCGATTGTGCAGCCGAAATAATGCCGTCGACCCCGGCGTATCTTGAGGCGCGCGAACGTTTGGCGGTTATGGTAGACTAAGGGGTGTTTAGGACAGGTCTGAAGGTGAAAGGCGGCGCAATGAGTGACGCAGATAAGCCGGTAGAAAAAGAAGTTGTAGTCGTGCGCAAGAAGCAGAAGATGTTTGATGATCCGGTGAACCGGGTGCTTGGCGTTATTATCGCAGCACTTATCATCTGGTCGTTGGGGACGATATTAATGCTCATCTTGACCGGTGTCATTAACCTTTCCGGCGCACCACAGAACGCCGATGATGCCGCCGTTCTCAAGTATGGGAGCGCACTCGATGCCGAAGCTGATTCGTGGCAGTGGCAGTTCTATGTGGTGACGCTTATTGAATCGGGCAGATTGGCCGAGGCCGAAGCAGTCATCAATAGCGAAGACTTTCAGAATATCGATGTCTATCAGCATCAAGAGATTCTCTACTGTACGGCACTGCTCGAGTTCCGCCGAGGCAACTACGAAGAGGCCATCGCTCTTTATCGGCAGGTTATCGAGAAGACAAGAGAGTCGTACGAGCACATGCTCGAGACCGGTGGCGAGCACATGAACTGGGCTCTTGCTGAAGGCATATCTCCGAACTACTCCTTTGCGCTTCGCGATTTGACCGGTGCCTATATGGCGCTAGAAGAGTGGGAGTCTGCCTTGGAGACAGTGAGCCATTATCTTGAGATAAATCCTCAAGAGGCCGGTATGCTCATTGACCGCGCTCATATCAAGGAGCAACTAGGCGACTACGCCGGCGCTATAGCCGATCTTGAAATGGCGCAGGTATTCTTGCCAGAGGATGAAGAGGTTATCGAAAGTATCCAGCGTGTTGAAGGGAAACTGCAATGAGCGAGGAACTAAAAGAGACACAACCGCAGAGTGTACCCCCAGCGGATTCGGATGCACAGTCACGGGTTGTTGAGATAGACGAGGCGCATGGTTCGGGCAAAAATTCGGGTCGGGTCGCCCTTATTGTTGCTTTGATAACCTTGCTGTTCCTCATGGCGCTAGCAGCAGCCCTCCTTTTTTTCCTGACCGGTGGTCTGGGGGGTGGTGGTAGAACGGTCGCCGGTGTCACGTGGATACGGTCTATCTATGGCACCGGCCCCGAGCAGCACCAGCAGCACTCTCCCGGCGACGCACATCCGGCCCCCAGTGGCTCGCGCATGTTTGTGACCGATCAGTTCGGTATGCGTATCATCGAGTACGATCACAACGGTATGTATCACGGGTCGTTCGGTGGTCCGGACACACTGCCGTATCCTTCGAACCTTGCCATCGCTGCCGACGGAACTAAATATATTGCGATGCAGACCCACGACAGAATCGTCATCTACGATTCGAATAACAATCAAATTGGCGCCATCGAACTTCCCGAGTCACCGTTCTCTGTTGCCGTTAATCAAGACATGTTGCTGGTAGGTATGCGCGGAGCCTTTGGTGCTTTTGAGCTGGACGGTACTGAGATTGGATACGTCGGATCGTTTGGTAACGGCGAGTTCCAGTTCGATAATATCAGCGGCGTGGCTCTTGATAACAATAACAACGCATACATTGTGGATACGTTCAATAACCGTATTAGCAAGTATGATCCAGCCGGTGAACGGATATGGATTCATCGCACAGGTGTTCCGCGCAACGCAGGAATGAACATTGCGCTTGAGGAGGATCTGGAAGTATCGCGCGAACTTTTTCCCTCTAATATGCAAATGCCCATGGGCGCTACCATCGATGCAGCCAACCGCCTCGTCATCGTCGATATGATGGACTTCTCCATTGCGGCCTTCGATATGGAAACCGGTGAGTTCATTGATAAGTGGGGTACGTTCGGCGAGGCCGATGGCGCTCTCCATTATCCAAACCAGATTGAGTACCATCGTGGCGAGGATGTGTTCTACATCGTTGAAACAGCGTTGGGTCGTGTACAGATTGTTTCATTGCCGGGTTCTGGCGGTGGCCTACTTACACAGTTAAATCGCAACTTGGCCGGTCCACTGGGTGCCTGCCTGTTACCGGTTCTCCTGATTATCGTCATCGCCACTGCCTATTATGTAGCGCGTAAGATAATGAGAAAACGTGCCGAAGAAGCCGAGATTAAAGCTCAAGAGGCTCCAGAAGATACTGAGATGGGAACCAAAACGGGGGAATAACGCCATATGTTAATCTTTCTTAATAAAATTATGCCAATCCGCGGTCGATTTGGTCGCGGATTGGTGCGTCAAATATCACCTGAAATTACTTAAAAATCTTTCTGAAAAATATTTATTTTTTCCCGAAAATTTGATATACTATATATGGCTGACAAGTGTCAGATATTCTATGCTCGGATGGGGGGTGATAACAATGAAAGAGATGAAAAATGTTCCTTCTATTAAAGGAGATAGTATGAAAAAAGTATTACTTACGCTTGCTTTGGCAGCAATGCTCGTCTTTGCATTTGCATCCGTTGCCGGAGCTAAGTATGCAGGTTATGCAATCGACGGTAACCGCGACCGCAACGAGATTAATTCCGAGACCGGAACCGTTAACTCACCACAGCCCGGCTTCCTCTCATGGGGCGGTGCTATCCGTATGCAGGATGCGAGTGGCTTTACCGCAGCTGCAACGGCACCCGGTGCACCCGGTGTTGGTAACGTGCACGGTGGCTATGCTATCGCGTCGTCTAAGTGTTTCGTCTGCCACTCTGCTCACCGCGCAGGTGTAGCAACGACACGTGCCTCACTGACCATGGGTGGCGCAGCGTGCGGTATCTGTCACACCGTATGGGGTGGCGGCGGTGCCAACAAGAAAGTTGAGTACAACCGTGACGAGATGCGTCCGCACTCGAGCGCAGACACGACCTGTCACCAGTGTCACGGTGGCGGTATCCACGGTGGTGGGGGATCTGAGTTCGCGGGTATGAACATGTTCCTCATTGGTGGCAGGGCTGACAGTCTCATCAGAGCAGAGATTGGCGCGGACGCTGCCGATAACTCGAAGCCTAATCAGATTCCAAGTGGTCTGACAGCCGCTCGTACATGGTTTTTCGATAACGCTCCAGCATCGTCTGATGCGTGGACCATTCCTACAGGTCTGAATCGTCAGACATGGAGTGTTGCAAAGGGTACCGTTACCGGTATGACCTGTAACCGGTCCGGATGTCACACCAACTCAGTCTTTGCTATCAATGAGTGGGGTGTTGGTGCGACGCGTAACGTTTCGAGCTCTAACCTTGGTGCAGCAATGGGCGGCACAGATACCAATACCGATCCGATTGCACACACCGGTCACATCAACCCTGGGCGCTATCGCAACACAGGTGGCGACGATTGTGCGCCGTGTCACGCCGGGAATGTATCCGCTGGCTTCCGTATGCGCACGGTAGCGGGCTATGAAGATGCAGAACCTGTTGGTGTCGACGGTGACCGCTCGACTGCTTATGGCTGTGACCAGTGTCATGATATGGTCGGTGTTCAGACCGGTACGACCGCCTTCCCGCACGGTAACCGCGTAGCGGTATACGAGTGGGATGATAATGGTGCTGCAGTGACGACGACCTCGACGGCCGGTAATCTCTGGATGTATGCAGGTAACATTGCTCAGATTTCTACCGTTAACTCGACCTGGTCCACCTGGCGTCAGGCCGACGGTATCACCGCACCAGCGGGCTCTCGAGTTCCCTCTCCGGTCGATCCTAGTTTCCGCGTCATTAACGGTGCGGTTGGTAGCAACAACGACGGTACTGCCAAGGACGGTGCGTGTCTGAAGTGCCACATCACGACCGACGATGCGTCGTTCTACCATCTGGTGGGAAGCTATCCGGCAACGGTCGGTCCTGATGGATTCCGTCAGGCACTTACTCCGGCTGCTGTGGGTACCCGTCACCAGAATCGCGCTATCGGTACTTACTTTAACGCGACCACAACGACAGGCACCGCGTGGCAGAACAAGACCGTCTTTGACGGTACAAACCTTGCCTCTGTCCGCGACAACGGTTCAGATGTTATCTGGATCTTCCGCTAGGATGTGTTTAAGTGGTTTAGTGTTACAATGTGTTTAGCGTAACAAGAAGGGGTCCTCCGGGACCCCTTCTTTATTGCCCTGCCGCGCTTCATGTACCATCCGGCGCATCTCTTTCTGTTCCGGTCTCACCGCCATGCTACCTCTTTTCCGGTAAAGGTATATAATAGATGCGTAACGCGTGTCCGGTAAGTATATCTGAGGGCGAAAGGTACGAACATGATGAGACGACGTGGCATTCTTTCCGCATTCTTAGGCACAATCGTGCTTTTGGGTGTGTTAGGTATTGGCATCTCTGTGGCTGGTGCCGCGGTCTTTAATCGAATAAGCGTAATCGCTCGTCCCTACGATGCTTTTACGACCGAATACACGGTAATTGCGAGGCCGTCTGTGCACGACGCTCCGGTTGGCACCGCACAGCTTGTCTTGCCGCGCGACATCACGGTGGTTTCTGCACGCCATATCGCGGATGCCAGTAGCGTGGATGATGAGGGCGAAGCAGAATACACCGTCGAGCCACATTCGAATGGTATTGATGACGTCTACACCTTTGTTTTGGCCGATGAAGAAGGCACAAGCGGGCTTTTCGATTGGCAAGGAGTTCAGATAGTGCTCCACGCCGATGAACCGCTGTATTCTGAGACCGATGACGGTCAAATTGTGTCTTCGTTTCGATTCGTTGCACCAAACCCTCTATCAGGTCTCGAAATTGGCTTCGAGGCTCCAGCGAGGATGACAGGCAGCGGTGCTGGTGTCGTTTTGCTTGAGGAGGACGCATACGATAGGGCAGTATATGGTATTACTCGCGCAGAGAACGTGCGTGCGGATGAAGAGATTGTTGCACAGGTCGTCTTCAATCTTATTGAAGATCCTGGTCCGGCCGAAGCCGTGGCGCTTAGTGTCACTGAGTCAGTCGAAGAACATAACCGGGGCCTCATCATAGGTGCGCTCATTGGTGCAATCATCCTTGTCGTCGTAGTCGTCGTGCTCGTTGCACGCAAGGTCAGTAAGGATAGGAAGCAGGCACAGTAGGCTGCAAACTAAGCCGCAGGCAGGCTGTTTGTAAAACCTGAACAGGAAGGTAGAGGCACGATGAAGCGACTTGCCATCTTTATGACACTCGTAGGGGCTGTTCTACTCTTTGGCATGACGGGTTTGGGCGCAACCGAGGCTGGTGCTGCCTTCCAGCGCGTGGTCATCACCGGTTCCCCTCATGGCGATACAGCGGCCGAATACGAGGTTATTGCCCGAGTCTCGGCCCATCATCTTCCGAAGGATGCACCGAGACTTATACTTCCCGTTGATTTTGACGTAGTCGAGGTGGAGTATCTCTGGAGTGCTATGAGCCAGGGTGTGGAGCCTGAAAAGTATGCTGTTGGGCCTCATCCCGATGGGTGGGGTAACGTCTATTCGTTTAGCGTGACAGACTGGACAGGAATCCGGCTTGTGTTCCGTGTCGACGAACCACTGTATCGAGAAAACGACGACGGTGACCTTGTCTCGAGCTATTCTTTTAAAGTTGATTACGCTTTGTCCGAGCTCGTCATTGGCTTCGAGGCACCTGAGGGCATGGTTGGCACGGGCAAAGACGTTATCTTTTTGGGAGAAAGCGCGGATGATGTGCCTCTTTACGGCATCAACGTTGCGCCGGCGCGCGCAGGACAGGAAATCGTCGCCGAAGTTACCTTCACTGAACCTGAACCCGAAGTCGAACCGGGGTTCTTTGCGACTCTTAGTGCCAAGATAACCGATCTTGCGCGCGAACATACGGTTGGATTAATCGTCGCCGTGTTGGTGGGCGGGATAGTACTTGTCGCTGCGGTTGCACTGTTCGTTGTCTGGCGAAGCCATCACGAGAGGTGAAGCTTTCGGAAGATAACACCAAAATGGGCGACGTGTTAGCACAACTCGGCAGATTGCTCAGAGCAGAAGTCACATGACAGTAACATAAATCAGGTTAATGCAAACATACATGTCGTATTGCAGTAGGATGAAGTGAGCGGCATGGGGTCTGTGTGTGCAATCTGCCGCAAATGGTTTCTAATTTGAGGTACACCAGCAAGGAGGGCACTGGTGGAATTCATGTTACTAATATTTTCGAGCATCATCGCAATTGGGACACTGGCTGTGCTTATTTGGCAAGTTTCATTGCTTACCCGTCAAGTGGTTTTGGCGAGGAAGAGCATGGAAAATCAGTACGAACAAACAAGGCGCGTGCAGACAGTAGCGGTAAGTGCTAACTGGACCTCGGCCATGAGCCCTGCGTTGTATTTTGCGTTTCGGATAGTTTCACAACTTGATGACAAGCAGTGTGACAACTTGTATCGGCTTGTTAGTTTTGATGTGCAAAATCTTGATCCGGGTCTCAAACCTTATTTATGTGAGTTATGTATGGCAGAAAAACATCAGAACGAATGCTCAGAAGAGTGTTCGGCTAGTGAAACGTATGCTCACATATCAGGGAAAGCGCTTTCCGAACTTAGGACAGTTGCAATACGATTCCTAAATGAAGCCGAGACGGTTATGACTGCACGCGCGCTGGGCATAGTTGATAAAGACACTATTGATCGTCAATTTATGTTCTTAGTCGATCCACGCAAGGGACAGCCGGCATTAGAGAAATTTAGAAAAGTTTCAGGTGGCTATCCTAATTTAGATGCATTTATCGAAGAGCTTAAAGAGGCAAATAATGCTTCTTATAAGTCTCCTTTAACAGTCGAGTAAAAAATTCTATGGTTTTGTCGCCAGAAGAGTTATAATGAGACGTAGGAGAAATCCTCGGCGAAGGGAGCAGAAATGAAATATGATGCGTGACATAGAGCCAAACCAATAAAGTGAGCCCCTTTCTTTCGAGAAGGGGCTCCTTCTTTTGTCGATTATTCACTGTTGGTACAGTTCGAGATATTGTGGGATAACGACGCTCGTGTCGTAGTGGGCGAGCGCGTGGCTGTGTTGTGTTGCGGCTAGGGTGGTGCGCTCTTGTGGCGTTGCGGTTGCCCAATGTTCGATAAGGTCGGCGAGTGCCTCGGGCGTGGGCTCACAGAGGGCGTTAGCATTGCGCACCTCGTCCGTGATGCCGCGGGTACGGGTGCCGACGATTGGCACACTGGCGGCCACAAACTCCATCAGCGAGCGTGGTAGCCCTTCGCGTTTGCTGACCAGTAGCCCCAAGTCACAGGCGACACAGAGCGCGGGGATGTCGGCAAACGGTACCGCCCCCGTGAAGTGCACGCTGTCGGCGAGGTTATGTTGCCGCACATATGCGCGAAGCCTACGCTCAAGCGGACCGCTGCCTATGAAGACGAAGCGAACAGGAGCGGTGCGTTGCGCGTGCTTCCGATGTTCGCGCTCTGAGCGCTCCTTCAGCAGACGCACTGCATCGAGCACGAGGCGGTGGCGTTTGTTCGCAGAGAGCTCGGCAATCACCCCGACGACGAACGCATCGGCATCGATTCCCCGCTCAGCGCGGATAGCCGCACCGTCGGCAGCCGCAGCTGCTGTGCCAAACGCGGCGAAGTCGAAGCCCATACCATCGATACGCCGCAGCTCGCAGACGCGCTCGCTTCCCACGGTCAGCGCACACAGATTCGCACCGGCGACTTCATCCTCATCGTTCATGACGACGAGCGTATCGGTCCCGTGTATGACAAGCCGTTCAGCGGCGCGATATGCGAACGCACTAATGCCAGCACCTTTGTAAAAATGCAGGCCATGGGCGGTATATATAATGCGTGGTTTGTTCGCCCAACACGGCCTATACACGCCACCTTGCCCGTCGCGTTCGCGCATCTCGGCCAACGCTAAGCGTGTCACAAACGCGGCAATCGGCGTGTGCACGTGTACAACATCGTATTCCTCATGCTCAACGAGCTCGCGAATCTCACGCGCGAAACGTTGCACCCTCAAGAGCGACAGCGGCGAACGTGTCCACCCAATCTCATGCACTGCATCGAAGTCGCCGTCCAAACTCGTGCCGTCATCGTGCGTCAAAGCATCGACAGTCCACCCCGTATCGCGGAGCGCACGGGTAAGCGGCAACAAAAATGCCCGCAGAGTAACACCGATTGTCGTTACCATTAAAGCCTTCATAGTGCCATTATAATAGACCTATGGAAACCGCGCCGTACTCAACTGCGCAATTGTTCAATTATATGTCTGACGTACGCAAATCCCCACGAAACCTCCGCCACTCGCGCTATAATAGAGAGACCGGAAAGGAGCACGTGCCATGTCCAAGCGCAATGTAGCACTCATCACCGGCATCACTGGCCAGGATGGTGCATACCTCGCCGAGTTTCTGCTTGATAAAGGCTATGAGGTCCACGGCATCAAGCGTCGTTCTTCGAGCTTCAACACACAACGTATCGACCATCTTTACCAAGACCCGCACGAATCCGACGTACACTTTCATCTCCACTACGGAGATTTGACCGATTCGGCCAACCTTATCCGCCTCATCAGCGAAATCAAGCCTAACGAAATCTATAACCTTGGTGCACAGTCGCACGTGCAGGTTAGTTTTGAGACGCCCGAATACACCGCCGATGTCGACGCACTCGGTGCTCTGCGCATCCTCGAGGCCATCCGTATCCTTGGCCTTGAGCAGACGACGCGGTTTTACCAGGCCTCAAGCAGTGAGCTATTCGGCAAGGTCATTGAGATGCCGCAGCGCGAGACGACGCCGTTTTATCCACGCAGCCCGTACGCTGTCGCCAAGCTCTTTGCGTACTGGACTGCCGTTAACTATCGCGAAGCATACGGCATCTACGCCTGTAACGGTATTCTTTTCAATCACGAGTCGCCCCTGCGCGGTGAGACGTTTGTGACGCGCAAAATTACGCGCTCGGCCGCTCGCATCGCGCTCGGCATGCAAGACATGCTCTATCTGGGCAACCTCAATGCACAGCGCGATTGGGGCTACGCTGGCGATTACGTCGAACTCATGTGGCTGATGTTGCAACAAGACGAACCCGACGATTACGTAATGGCGACCGGCGTGACGACCTCGGTACGCGACTTCTGCACGGCTGCGTTTCAGCGGGCCGGTATCGAGCTTCGCTGGGAGGGCGAGGGCATCGCTGAGCGTGGTATCGACAGCGCGACTAACCGTACCGTCGTTACCGTTGACGAGCACTACTTCCGCCCGGCAGAGGTCGACATGCTGTGTGGTGACGCGACCAAGGCACGAGAGAAGCTTGGCTGGGAGCCGAAGACCACGCTAGAAGAGCTGACCGCGTGTATGGTCGATGCCGACCTCGAAGAGGCACGGCGTGAACGCCACCTGCGCGATGGCGGTTTCGAGACATACGAGCCGTGCGAGTAGCGGACAAGATATTCGTCGCCGGGCACAACGGGCTCGTTGGCTCGGCAATTGTGCGCGAGCTTACGCGGTGTGGCTACACGAACCTCGTAACCGCAACGCATGCCGAGCTCGATTTAACCAATCAAGTCGAAACCTGTGCTTTTTTCGAGCATGAACGCCCCGCTTACGTCTTTCTTGCCGCGGCGAAGGTCGGCGGTATCGGCGCGAATGCGGCCGAGCCGGCTCCATTCATCCACGATAACCTCGCCATTGCGCTCAACGTCATCGATGCAGCGTATCGCACTGGCGTCACCAAGCTCTGTAACCTCGGCTCTTCGTGTATCTATCCGCGTGACGCTGCACAGCCTATGGCCGAGGCAGCGTTGCTTACCGGACCGCTCGAGCCGACGAACGAGCCATACGCTATCGCCAAAATCGCCGCCATCAAGCTGTGCGAGGCGTACAACCGCCAATACGGCACCGACTTTATCTCGCTCATGCCGACGAATCTCTACGGTCCGGGCGACAACTACGACCTCACGACGAGCCACGTGCTACCCGCGATGATTGCACGTTTCGATGACGCCAAGCGCACGGGAGCCAAAACTGTGACGCTATGGGGCGATGGTACGCCACAGCGTGAGTTTCTCTACGTCGACGATTTGGCCAACGCAGCCGTCTTCTTGATGGAACGCCATACCGCTGCTGAGCTCGGCGCATGGATTAACGTTGGCTCGGGCGAGGAGGTCACCATCGCCGAGCTTGCGAATCTTATATGCGCGACAATATTTACTGATGGCATGAGCTCGGGCGGCCCCGCCGCACCTCCCACCATCGAGTGGGATGCTACCAAGCCAAACGGCACGCCGCGCAAGCTTCTCGATTCCACGCGGCTTACCGGCCTTGGCTGGCAACCCAAGACGACGCTCGCCGACGGTCTTGCCGCAACGTACGCTGCTTATCTCAAGGATCGTCCATGAGCCTTATCGAGCGCATTATCAACGTTCGTGCGACGCGCCGCCGCTGGCAGATAGCACTCGCGGTGACTGATGCAGCCGCCATTACGCTCGCCACATTGTTGACCTATCTCGCACGGTTTGAGGGCGCCGTTCCGCCTGAATTCGCACGCTTCCTCTTGCCAATGATTTTCGCATCGGTCATCGTCTATGGGACGCTTGCCGTTGTGTTTGGGCTCTATCGCGTGGTGCTGCGCTACGTGGGCATCGACACACTTTTGCGCATCGTCGGTGCCGTCATCATGGGTGCCGCGCTTCTTGCTATCGGCGATATATGCGTGAGTGCGTTTCGGGCATGGCAACGTCCGGTACCGCTTGGCGTTATCGGTATCCAGGCGGCGCTCGTTCTTCTGGCACTCGCATCTATCCGTATCGCTGTGCGTACGGCTCAGCATGTGCGTTCGGTGGCGCGTCACGAAGGGGAGCGTGCGCTAATCGTTGGCGCGGGCAGTGCCGGCTCGCTTTTGTTGCGCGAGCTACAGATGCGTCGAGATATCGGCGTTGACGTCGTCGGTTTTCTCGATGATGATTCGGGGCTTGCGGCGAGTATTGTGGGCGGGGTGCGGGTTGTCGGCACAACCGCCGAGCTTGAGGATATCGTCGCAGCTGAAGATATTAGCGAACTGTTTGTTGCGCTTCCGAGCGCCAACGACACAGCCGTGCGCACTCTGCTCAATCGTGCGGCTGACCTTGGTCTTACCACCCACATCATGCCGAAAATCGTCGTCGAGCGCGGCAGCGTGCGCCTATCCGATATGCGCAAAGTCAACGTCGAAGACCTCCTTGGCCGCACACTGACTCCTATCGATACGCAGGCGGTGCGCACCACCCTTGAGGGTAAAATCGTTGCGGTGACCGGCGCAGCAGGGTCAATCGGCGCCGAGCTGTGCCGCCAGATTATCCGTATGTCTCCGGCCGAGCTTCACCTTTTTGAGATCGATGAATCGCGACTCTACGAGCTGCACTTTGAACTCGATGCAATCAAGGCCGGTATAGCACAGATGCACATTCTTGATATTCGTGACGAAGCTAAGGTTGAGCGGGTATTTGCCGACATCAAGCCGCAGGTTGTGCTCCACGCGGCTGCCTACAAGCACGTGCCGCTTATGGAAACCGAGCCGGCCGAGGCGTTGCGTACCAATGTGCTTGGCACGGCACACATCATCGATGCCGCTGCTCGTCATGGTGCCGAGCATTTTGTTCTCATTTCGACCGACAAGGCTGTTATGCCTGTCAACGTTATGGGCAAGACCAAAGAACTCTCCGAACGCCTTATGCTCGAGCGTGCCGCACGTTATCCGCAGATGACCTGTGTGGCGGTGCGCTTCGGTAATGTGCTTGGCAGCCGTGGCTCGGTCGTGCCTATCTTTGAGGAGAAGCTATTGCGTGGTGAAAACCTCACCGTGACCGATGAGCGTGCTACCCGCTACTTTATGGTAATCCCCGAAGCGGCGCGGCTCGTTTTGCAGGCGCAGGCGATTGGTGCTACCGGCGATATATTTGTACTTGAGATGGGTGAGCCGGTGCGTATCGTCGACCTTGCCCGCAAGATGATTGCGCTTTCCGGTATTCCCGTTGAAATCGAGTTCATAGGTTTGCGTCCGGGCGAGAAGTTGCACGAAACGCTTACCAATGAGATGGAGGTGCTTGAGCCGACGTCGGCCGAAAAGATTCAGCGTGTTGCACGTCTAGCACTGGCACCACTCGATGAAGCGACCTATGCGCGTATCACAGCGCTTGCCGAGAACGGCCCCACGACCACACCGACTGAGGTGCTCGCGCTATGAGTCGAGCGACAGCAGACAAAAAACTAGCGATAGACGGCGGAACCCCCGTGCGTACAACGCCCTTTCCGGCGTGGCCACCGGTGGCTGGTGAGACGGCTGGTGTCGGCATCGGTGCAGGTCAAGGGAGTGATCGCTACTTTAAGCGTGCGTTGGAACGAATTGCTGCTGTTCTTTCAAGCGGTCGCATTAACTATCACACCGGTGGACAGGGAAAGACCTTTGAGGCCGCCTTCGCAACGTGGCTTGGTGAAGATGCGCCTTATGACATGGCCCCGCTCTATGCGCTCGCCGTTGTTAACGGTACCGTTGCGCTTGAGATTGCGTTGCGTGCCCATGGGATTGGCTCTGGTGACGAGGTCATCATCCCGAGCCGCACCTTTATCGCAACAGCCGGTGCCGTCGTTGCCGTGGGCGCTACGCCGGTTATCGCCGATATCGATTTGAGCACTAACTGCGTGACGGCGAAGACCTGTGCTCAGGTGCTTACGGCGCGTACGCGTGCGATTATTCCGGTACATCTCGGCGGTTTTCCTGCACCGGTTGCCAAAATCCAAGCACTCGCCGCGCAAAATGGGGCAATCGTTATCGAAGACTGTGCCCAAGCACTCGGTGCTCGTTCGGGTGGGGCGCATGTCGGTACTACGAGTGCTGCGGGCTGCTTTTCATTTTGCCAAGATAAGATTCTTCCGCTTGGTGAGGGTGGCATGATTGTCTTTACCGATGAAGCGGCCTACCACCGCGCATGGGCGTATCGTGACCACGGACGTAGCTATGAGAAAGCACACGACGCGACCGTCGGTGCAGCGTCATCTGAGTTCACGTGGCTTAACGATTCCTTTGGTACTAACGCACGTATGACCGAGTTTCAGTCTGCGTTGGGTTTGGCAGCATTCGATGAACTTGAGGGTTGGCTTGCGCAACGTGCCGCCAACGCGGCCGTGCTGGTAGACGCGATGGCTGAGCTGCCCGGTATTGAGCCGGTTGTTGTGAACGCTAAGGAGGACACCTACGCGTACTATCGCCTTTACGCACGCCTCAACCTTGAGCTTCTTGCCGACGGCTGGACGCGCAATCGCGTTATCGATGCACTTAACGCTGAGGGTGTACCGGTACAGTATGGGAGCTGTGCGCTTATCGGGCGTGAGGAGGCCTTCGCTAATGCGGGAATTGCTGTGACGGCTGAGCTTCCCGGTGCACAGGCAGTTCATGAGGCCACACTAGCATTTTTTGTGCACCCTACCGCCACCGAGGCTGATATGGCTGATGTGGCTACGGCCCTGTACAAGGTCCTAACTGCGAGTACACTGGTATAATAAATCCACTATGGCAAACTTACATGCTGTGATACTTGCCGGTGGTAGCGGCTCGCGCTTCTGGCCGCTTTCGCGCGAGATGAACCCCAAGCAGATGCTCGATGTCTTTGGCACCGAGTCGCTGCTCGTCGGTGCCGTCAAACGTGCCGCAAGCGTTTGCACCGGACACGCAGAGCGTGCTGCCGGAGCACAGTCTCACGGTGCCATCTGGATCGTTGTGGGCGAGGCGCTTCACGATGAACTGCGCAATCACCTTAAGGCTCATAGTGAACTCAGTCGTCTCGATATTCGCTACGTTATCGAGCCGTGTGCGCGCAATACGGCACCGGCGCTTGCACTTGCCGCAGCTACTATTAAGCTCAAAGATCCGACGGCCCAGATTGTCATGCTTCCGTCGGACCATATCTGTAACGACGATGACGAGTGGCAGAGCGTCATTGCCGCAGCACGCACGCGTGCAGCGGCGGGCGATCTCGTTGTCATTGGGCTCAAACCCACCGCACCCATAACTGGCTATGGCTACATTAAACGCGGCGCTGAATATCCGCCCGACGACCGCACGCTGCCCGACGATAGCACACCAAATGCGCCATCTGTCTATGCCGTCGAGTGCTTTGCCGAGAAGCCTGATGAGGCCACGGCGCGTGAATACGTACAATCCGGTGAGTACTTCTGGAACTCTGGCATGCTCGTGGCAGGTGCGAAGACGATTATCGCTCAGTTGCGTATCGCTGGCGCGCGCTATTCGGGCTATGGTGACGATGCCGGAGCACATCCGGCCGCCGAGTACAGCGGCAAGATTGCCTCGGTCGCCGAGACGCTCGCCGACGCCGGGCCTGACGCGTGGAAAAACGATGCCTGTCGCTTTCTCTATGCCGATTGTCCAAAGGTGCCGTTCGACACCGCATGTCTTGAGGTCGCCGAAGATGTGAGCGTCGTCGCCGCCGACCTCGGCTGGAGTGACGTCGGCTCGCTCGAGGCGTTGACCAATCTGCAGGAGCCCGATGAGCACGGCAACACCCTTATCGGCCGTGCCGTCGATGTCGAGAGTCACAATACGCTTTCCTACGCTGAGAGCGGACGGGTGGTTGCCACGCTCGGCCTCAAGGACGTTCTCGTCGTTGACAGCGCTGATGCCACTCTGGTAGCGGCACGCGAGCGTGCACAAGAGGTGCGTCGGGTCGTCGATGCGCTCAAAGCGTGCAATATGCCTGAGGTCGCACAGTCCAAGACATCGCTACGCCCCTGGGGGAGCTGGACGATGCTCGTGCGCATGCCGGGCTATCACGTCAAAGAGATTACCGTGTTGCCGGGTATGCGCCTCTCAAGCCAAAGCCACGAGCATCGTGCTGAACACTGGATCGTTGCCGAGGGCACGGCGCTCGTGACCTGCAATGGAGGTACCATCACGCTCCATGAGAATGAGAGTGCGTTTTTGCCGATTGGCACCGTACATCGCCTTGAAAACGTGGGCGAGGGACTCTTGCGTGTCGTCGAGGTTGCAACCGGCACCTATCTTGGCGAGGACGATATCGTTCGCTATGAAGATGACTATGGACGTGACTCCGGTAGTGAGGGAGAGCATAACGACGACCGCAATGATGGTCGTGAGGGGAGTGCAACATGAAGGCGATAATACCGGCCGCAGGACTCGGAACGCGCTTTTTGCCGGTTACCAAAGCCCAGCCCAAAGAGATGTTACCGGTTGTTGACACGCCGATCATGCAGTACGTTGTCGAAGAAGCGGCTGCTGCTAAAGCGAGCGAGATACTGCTCGTGACCGGCAAGTCAAAGCGCGCCATCGAAGACCACTTTGATCGCAACCTTGAGCTTGAGACGCAGCTCGAAGAGACCGAAAAGCTATCTATGCTCCGCAAAGTGCGCGCCGTATCGGACATTGCAAAACTTTTTTCGGTACGTCAAAAGCGGCCGCGTGGACTTGGTCATGCCGTGCATTGCGGCGCGCCCTTTACCGCTGACGAGCCGTTTTACGTGTTGCTCGGCGATATTGTGGTACCGGAGAAAAACATTCTGTCGCGCTTGCGTGAAGTGCATGAACAGACCGGCGCAAGCGTCATTGCTGTCGAGCCGGTACCTGAACGCGATGTGTCAAAGTACGGTGTTATCGGTGGTTCTGAGCTTGCCGACGGCACGTGGAATGTGCGTGAACTCGTGGAAAAACCCCCGGTCAACGATGCACCGTCCAATCTTGCCATTATGGGACGCTATTTGCTGACGCCGCGTGTGATGCAGCTTCTTGCGACGACTGAGCCGGGTCGCGGCAATGAGATTCAACTTACCGATGCGCTCGTCGAACTTCTTGAGCACGAGTCGGTCTACGCCGTTGTCGTCGATCCGGCCGAGAGCTTCGATACCGGTAGCGTTCCCGGCTGGCTTGAAGCAAATCTGCGCCTTGCGCTGGCCGATGAGCGGTATGCAGACTCGACTCAGGCACTTATCGACACATTAGCCACCAACGCATGTTAGCAGGATGTTAGAGAAACTCTGCGCTTTGCGTGCTCGTTTACGTTACAATAAGTACCATGGATAATAGCACGTCCGATAGCCTCTACACTCCGGAATCCGAGGCCGACTTTGCGGTGTCTGGGCCTGAAACAGAGCCGGAACCGATGCCTGAGGAGACTTCGCGTGAACGTGCGCTTCGCAGGTTGCGTATTGTGCTTGCGGTGCTCGGTGCAGGCATTGTGCTGTATGCTGTTGTCATCGCGGCACTCGTGATGTTGGGCTGGACACCCAAACCGCTCCCGAGTCTCCTTATGCGAGCTGGGGACGAAATCGTGCATATCGAAGAAGAGCTTGTTGGCGCAGTCGGTGTGGCCGAAAAGGCTGTTGTTGAAACACATATCGAAGAGTGGTCTGATGCTGAGCTCGCCGCGCAGGTTTGCATGGTGATGGTGCCCGCGCGTGATGCGGCGAGCCATATCGAAACGTGGACAAAACGCAACGTTGGCGCAATTGTACTCGATGGTGTGGAGGTGCCGCGTGATCTCGCCGCTTTTGTCGGAAAGGCGCGACGCGACGCACCACGAGGGGTTGCTCCGCTCATTGCAAGCAATGTCGAGGGTGGGAGCCGTAACGATATGGCCACCATTGCTGGGCCGCTTGATTCAGCGCAGACATTTGGTACGAAGACTCCAGCTCAGATTGAGCGCGAAGTCGCTCTCTATGCTGCCGAGCTTGCCAAAAATGATCTCTCGCTTGTGCTGGGTCCGTCAGCCGATCTTGCGATGCCCGGCTGTGCGATTGCACGGGAGCAACGTGGCTTTAGCTCCAATCCAAATGAAACCGCCGCTGCCGCCGCCGCATGGGTGCGCGGCATGGAATCTGCTGGCATCGGCACCGTGCTCAAGCACTGGCCCGGCATCGGAGGATATGCCGATGTGAGCGGCCCTCTCGTCGCATTTATGCCGTGGAATGAGCTCGAGAAAACTCACGCGCGCGCCTTTGCTGATGCACATAAAGCCGGACACCCTGCTGCTGTCATGGTAGGTCATGTCGTTGTTCCCGGCTTCACTGAAGATGGTACGCCGGCCAGCACCTCAAAACGAGCCTACGACTATGTGCGCGAAATGACCGGCAACGACACGTTGCTTATAACCGATAATCTTGGCATTGCGGTGCGCACGCAAAACGCGTCTGCCAACACAAACGCGGCCGTGGCACAGACGGCCGTCGGTGCGCTGCAGGCCGGTGCAGACCTCATATTGTTTGCGCCCAGCCCGGATGCCGAGACCGTCGTCATCGATGCGATTGTTCGTGCGCTCGATAGTGGCACGCTTTCGCGCAGTGCGCTTCGCGCGTCGGCACGTCGTGTTGTGCAGGTGAAAGTGTCGCGCAATCTTGCACCAGAGTTTATGCCGCTCGGCACAAACATCAAATCTGTCTCACCCGACACCACGCAAGATACACCCAATCCATAAGGAACCACCCGGTGGCGAAACCAAAACCTCAAACCTATATGCGCATAGTAAGGTGGTTTCTCATCGTCGTGGCGATACTTTTGCTTGTCTATGGCACTATCTTCGGTATGCTCTTGTTGCTTGGTTACCAGCCCGATACTTTCGAGCGGTTTGCGCAAATCTTTGCATCTCAGCCTGAAGAAGAAGGTCCACCTCCACGCGACCTTTCCGAATGGACAGACGAAGAACTTGCTGCTCAGATGCTGATTGTGATGAGTCCGTCATACGATCCGGTTGGCCTCTATATGCTGGCGCGTATAGGGGTGGGAGGTATCCTGCTTTCAAGCGATGAGCCTTACGACAACATTGCGGCGGTTATCAAAGAGGTGCAGGGGCAAACACCACGTAATATTCGGATGTTCATCGCAAGTGACGAAGAGGGTGGCGAGCTCGAGCGTATGCAGCGCAAGATTGGCGAGCTCCCCAGTGCAAAAACGATGGGCACCTGGAAGCCTGAGCGCATTCGCGACGCGACGTTCGAGTACGGACGAGAGCTACACGACCTTGGCATAAACCTTGTGGCTGCGCCCGTTGCTGATCTTGCCGTGCCCGGAACCTACATGACTGAACATGGGCGCACGTTTAGCGATGATCCGCAGACGGTCGCCGACTGTGTTGTTGCATGGAGCGACGGCATGCGCGCGGCTGGCATTGCCGTTATGCCCAAGCACTGGCCGGGAATCGGTAGCGCACGTGACACACATCTCGTCGTCACGACGGTGCCCTCACGCGAGGCGCTTGAAAAGGCGGAGATGGTTCCGTTTATTGCCGCGCTGGAGAGTGGTGCTGAGATGATTATGGTCGGTCATGTGGTGGCCTCCGACCTGACTGAGCCCAATACACCGGCAAGTATCTCGCCGAGTGCGATGGCATACCTGCGCGAAAAGGCTGGAGAAGACGTAATTATCGTCGTTGATGAGGTTGGTATGGAGGGCGCAAACACGACAGGAATGCCGCGGCCGATCGATGAAGCAGTCATTCAGTCTGCGATAGCCGGTGCCGATCTCGTCATGATTGGCGCGCTTGTTACCGAAGACTCTATTGCCTCGCTTACCAAGGCGATTGCTGACGGACGCTTTGACCGTATGCAGGCCGAAGACTCGGTACGTCGTATTCTGCGTCTTAAAGAGCAGATGGGACTGATGCGGTAGTGCTTGCTCTCATGACTCTTGTGCAACGCACGATTGAGCAGCCCCAGCTTTTTCTTATTGTGTTGCTATTTGCCGGCGGCATTGCCGCAACGGCTCTTCTGGTGCGCATAAGATTTGAGCTGGCGGCACCCCTCTTTTTTGCCGGAGCCACCGTAGGTCTGTACGGCGTCTCGTTATTCGGACTATTGCAGATTGGGTTTTATCTCGTCGCGGCGTACTGCATTGCTGGCATCATCGCTACGGTTGCGACATGCGCGTTACCTTCTCGACGCGACCGAGCAAAAGAACTTCTTCTTACTCCGGGCGCGCTTGCTTTCGTGCTGACCGGAACAATACTTGTCTTCTATAATTCTGTCTCGCAGGTCAGCGCGTGGGATGACTATGCGCACTGGGGGACCGCCGTTAAGGAGATGGTACGCCTCAATGACCTGTACGTACGTCCCGATGCAGGGTTACCGTTTGCACGTACCTATCCTCCCGGGCTTAAGCTTATCGAATACGTGGGCTCAAAGATGACGGGTGGGTTTTCCGAACCGGCACTATTCTTGTCATTGCAGCTCTTCAGCCTCTCATTCATTTTGCCTTTATTCGCAACGACGCAACTTAAAAAGTATACACAGTGGGTATGCCTTCTGTTGGTGTTTCCTCTTTTGATACTGATATCACACGATGGTTCTCAGCATCTCTTCATATCGCTGTACGCAGACATCCCGATGGGATTGGTATTCGGGTTTGGGCTCTATCTTTTGCTTACCAAACAATACGACGCTCCGCTCAAGACCGTACTTCTGTGTCTTGTTGCGGTACTCTTGGTTCTCGTTAAAGAGATAGGGCTTGTGCTTGCCGGTGTTCTTGTCATTATGCTTGGTTTGCAGGCGCTGTATGAGTGGCGTGTTTCGCGCACCTCTTTGAGTTCGGCAACGCATCAACTCGTCTCTGTGGCTGCGGTGCTGGGCTCGATTGTTGCCACAAAGATGACATGGTCGTGGTATCTGTTGAACTTCCCCAATCGACACGATGGGGATGTATTTCGTTCGACGTCAACGATTCAATCGGTCGTCGACTTCGTGCTTGGTAATGGGCAGGAATATCAGTACGAGACACTGTGGAGATTCATAGGATCTTTTGTACAAACCATGGTATTACGGATGACCGGCACGACGATGCTGATGCTGATTATTGTCATTATGTTCGCAGCCCTCTGGTATCAACAGAGACACAAATCTCAGGAAAAGCGTATTCTTGTCGGGTGGCTATTCGTGGGGTCAATGGTGGCGATTCTGTTCTACTCGCTTGCGCTTCTTGCGGCGTATTTGTTTACCTTTGCCCCTTACGAGGCGGTTGAGGTGGTGGTGTATTCGCGCTATATGGTGACCCTTTACGTTGCCATTGGTGTTTTCTGGGGGTTGACTCTTTTTGAACATCGCACGTCAAAACACTCTCGGTTTTCCCCTAAGCAAAGCATGGTTCTTGTGCTAGTGGTCCTATTAGCGGGTATGCAGTTTTTTGTTCTGGAGTTTTCTCGCCTTAAGGTATTTGGACGCGAGGCAAGTTTCGAAGAGGCGTTCTGGGCAGAGCGTCCTGTGCTTAAGGCTCTATGGGATACACCCGAATCATCTGAAGCCAAGGTTTACATGATTGCGACCGGTACACTCGGGCATGATTTTTATACCACGCGATACTATGCGTCCGGCATCCCGATGAATGAATTCGGTCTGTATTGGATAACTCCGCGCCCATACGGGGGAGGCGACACCGGTATGCTCGATCGTTTTGCGACCGTGATGTCTCGAGATGAATGGGCTCAACTGCTTATTGATGAGGGATATCGTTACGTGTGGTTCGGTGCAGGACCCGATGACGAGGCCTACTATTCGGTAAGCCCGGAAGAACACGAGCGATGGCGTCATGTGCAAAAAGAGTTTATTGAGGAGTATGGCTCTCTGTTTGAGAACCCTGATGATATTAGACCTTTCACGCTCTTCGAGATTCGTCCTCGTAAAGGTGGCGGAATCGTGCTAGTAAGAGTCGGATAACACCGATAATGCTACAATAATGGGCTGAGCATACGAACACGTAACGCATCGAACTCAAAGGAGAGCCGACCCACATGAAAGGCATTATTTTGGCGGGAGGATCGGGCACACGCCTCTATCCGCTGACCAAAGCAATCTCAAAGCAGCTTCTGCCGGTCTACGGAAAGCCGATGATCTACTATCCGCTCTCCACGCTTATGCTGGCTGGCATACGTGACATTCTCATCATCTCGACGCCTGACGACATCGGGCACTTTGAAAAACTGCTGGGGGATGGATCGAGTTTCGGGGTCTCGCTTTCATATGCGGTGCAACCAAAGCCCGAAGGCCTTGCGCAGGCGTTTATTATCGGCGAAGACTTTGTTGCCGGGAGTGCGTGTGCGCTCATCTTAGGGGACAATATCTTTTACGGCAACGGGCTTGGCAATCAGCTTAGGAACGCGGTGGCGAATGTCCAAGAGGGATATGCCACCATCTTTGGCTATCACGTGACCGACCCCGAACGCTTCGGCATTATGGAAGTCGATAACGAAACCGGTGCTATCCTCTCTGTTGAGGAAAAGCCAACACACCCCAAGAGCAACTACTGTATCACCGGCCTGTACTTTTACGACGAGCGCGTCACGGAATTTGCCAAGCAAGTTGAGCCTTCGGATCGCGGTGAACTTGAGATTACCTCACTCAATGACCTCTACCTGCAGGCAGGAGCCCTTAAAGGCGAGCTTCTGGGGCGTGGCTACGCGTGGCTTGACACAGGCACATTCGATAGCTTGCTCGACGCCGGTGATTTTGTGCGCCTTGTCGAGAAACGTCAGAGTATCGTCATCTCATCTCCGGAAGAGATCGCGTATCGCAACGGCTGGATAGACACCGAGAAGCTGGCGGAGGCCGCCACCGCATATGCAAAATCACCGTATGGGGAGTATCTACGCACTATTGTTGATGCGGCACAGGGAAGCACGACGTAATGAAGCGCATCGACACCGCGCTGCCCGGGGTTATTATCCTCGAGCCGAAGGTCTTTAGCGATGACCGTGGCTTCTTCTTTGAGTCGTACTCGCAACGCTCTTTTGCAGAGTGCGGCATCGAAGCAACGTTTGTGCAGGCCAACGAGAGTTTTTCAGCACAAAAAGGAACACTGCGTGGACTGCATTTTCAGAACGCACCTGCTGCACAGGCCAAGCTCGTACGTGTTGCGCGCGGCGCAGCACTTGACGTTGTCGTCGATATTCGCCGTGGCTCTCCGACCTATGGACAAAGCGTTCAGGTTGAACTCACCGAGGACAACAAGCGCATGCTTTTTGTGCCGCGTGGCTTTGCGCATGGATTCCTTACACTGACCGATAACGTACTTTTTACCTATCTTGTAGACGCATTGTACGATGCCGCACACGACCGCAGCATCCGTTTCGATGACCCTACGCTTGCCCTCGAATGGCCGGTAGCTGAGCCTCTGCTTTCAGCAAAGGATAGTGCCGCGCCGCTGCTCAAAGACAGCGACTGCAATTTTGTGTTTGGAGAGATATGATGAAGATGCTTGTGACCGGAGGTGCCGGCTTTATCGGCGCGAACTTCGTGTTTTACCAGCGCGAACACTATCCTGACGATCAGATTGTCTGTGTCGACAGCCTGACCTATGCGGGTAACATCGAGACGCTACGCCCTCTCCTAGACGCCGAAAACTTTACGTTCTATCAGGACGATATTGCGGACCGTGCTGCCATGAACAGGATTTTTGCCGCCGAGAAACCCGATGTTGTCGTCAACTTTGCCGCCGAGTCCCACGTTGATCGTTCGCTGGAAGACCCAGAGGTATTCCTGCGCACTAATATCATCGGTACGCATGTATTGATGGATGCCGCACGCGACTATAACGTCACACGTTTTCATCAGGTGTCGACCGATGAGGTTTACGGTGATTTGCCCATCGATAGGCCTGACCTGCTTTTTACCGAGCAAACGCCGCTGTGCCCCTCAAGCCCGTACTCGTCGTCGAAGGCTTCGGCCGATTTACTCGTGATGGCGTACTATCGCACCTTTGGGCTACCGGTGACGATTTCGCGTTGCTCGAACAACTACGGGCCCTATCAGTTCCCCGAAAAGCTGATACCGTTGATGATTGCGCGTGCGCTCGCCGACGAAACGTGTCCGGTCTACGGGGCCGGCATCAACATCCGCGATTGGCTCTACGTTGAGGACCACTGCTCGGCCGTTGACGCTATCGTGCGCCATGCGGAAACGGGTGCCCTCTATAACATTGGGGGCAACAATGAGTATCGCAACATCGATATCGTCAAGATGATTCTCACGCAACTCGGTAAGCCTGAGGCCTACATCGAGTTTGTTACCGATCGTCTCGGGCACGACCAGCGCTATGCTATCGACTCCTCCAAGATTAAAGATGAACTCGGTTGGGAGCCAGCTACCGATTTTGAGACGGGACTCGCCAAGACCATTACGTGGTACCTCGAAAATAAGGAGTGGTGGGAGCCACTTCTCGAGCGTTGCTAGGAGACGGTCGAGAAGGTGAGCGCAGCATCAATCACAGAAACACCAGCTGTTGACAGGCCTCTTCTGGGCGTACACGTCCTCTTTGTGGCAGCGTCGCTCGACACCAAAACGCGCGAAGGGCGAGAAGCACGTGCGCTTGCTGAGGCGGGTGCTACCGTTGAGTTTCTTGGTATCGGTGAAACGGTGCCGGCGCATCTTCAGGATACTTCGTTTCCGGTAACGCTGGTTCCAGATATAGGGATACCTCCGCGTTGGTCACAGCTGCGGTGGAAGTGGGCGTGCCACATCGTCAATAGGCTTTTCTGGATTCCTCGTATGAAGTTTCTGCATGCCAAGGGTGCGCGAAATCCTCTGCTTATCGAGAAGGGCAAGACACTTCGAGCCGACGTCGTACATGCAGCTGATCTCATGATACTGAGGGAGGCAGCATGTATTGCACGTTCTCTTAAGGCGAAATTAGTCTATGACATGCATGAATACTGGCGTGGACACGTCAAAAGCCCGCTACTCGATACCTTGCCCGAATATGCGACACGTTTGATTGCCACGGAAAATAAATATATCTCGCGGGCAAACCTTGTTCTTGTGACGAGCGAGACGATGAAAGATCGCATTATCGAAGACCATGGGCCGCTACCGTGTCACGTTCTCTACAATGCGCCGTGGACCTACGTGACAGCGAACACACCCGTGAACACACCACTTCGCTTTGTGCATCTTGGTGTTATTGTTCTTGATCGAAATATTCACGAACTGCTGAACGCATTTTCGCGGGTATACGGCGCATGCGAACTCCATCTTCATGGAGGGCTATGGGGCAATGTTTCGCCCGAACAGATGGATGAGCTTTTGGCAAAGTATCAAGGGACGTGTCCGGTATTTTATCATGGCGAGTATGCGCATAGCGATATCTCAACAATACTCGCCAACTACGACGTTGGCGTCTACACCGCTACGGCAATCGATGGCAACTTCGATGTTACGTTGCCGAACAAGCTTTTTGATTATCTATGCAATGGACTGGCCGTCGTGATGCCGCCCTTTGAGTCGATTGAGCGCATCCTTGCTGACGCGCCCTGCGGTGTGACGGTCGATACATCGTCAACCGAGGCCATTGCTACCTGTTTGCAAGGGTTCGTTGATAGCCCTGAACTGGTCGAAGCATATAAAAAGGAAGCTGTCGCACATGCATCACAGTATGCCTATCCAGAGCAGGCGAAAAAGCTCGTTGCGGCCTATGCAGACATGATGGACAGAAATACGCATCGCATCGCACGGAAGGCGCGCGCATGAACATTCTCATAACGGGCGCGGCAGGTCAGCTCGGCACCGAAATTCGCACACAGCTCCGCGAGGGCAAATCGGTTCTCGGGGCCTTGCCGGCTGCGTATACCGACGCGCAGGTATTCGAGGCCGATGTGCCGGAGGTCGATATCACCAATCCTGCCAGCCTACGTACCTGTTTTGAGCGTGCGCGCCCGGACATCGTCATCAACTGCGCCGCCTATACGAACGTCGATGGCTGTGAGACAGACAAAGATGCTGCGTGGGCGGTAAACGCTGACGGCCCGGAACTCCTCGCGCAACTCGTGCAGGAATATGGCGCGAAGCTCGTGCACGTGTCAACCGATTACGTCTTTGAAGGAGTCGGCTCTACTCCCTACAAGGAGACCGACGCACCCAATCCGCAGAGCGTGTACGGCTCCTCCAAGCTTGCGGGCGAGCAACGAGTAGCCGAACAGTGTGCTCACCATTTTATTGTGCGAACCGCGTGGCTCTATGGTACTGCGGGGAAGAACTTCGTGAAAACTATCACGAATGCGGCGCAGGCAGGAAAAGAGCTGCGAGTCGTCGACGATCAGGTAGGCTGTCCGACCAACGCGACCGATCTCGCACACCAACTTCTGCTACTGGCCGTAACCGACTCATACGGCACCTATCACTGTGTTAACGCCGGACAGTGCAGCTGGTTCGAGTTTGCCACACAGATCGTTGCTAATGCCGGCATCGATGCATTGGTAAATCCCTGCTCAAGTGCTGAATATCCTACGCCTGCGCGACGTCCTGTGTACTCGGTGCTTGACTGCACCAAGATTGAAGCGGTGACCAATGAATCGATGCGTACCTGGTTTGATGCGCTCGACGACTACTGCCATTCGACGCGTTAGTTCCAGTTTTTGATGAGCTGGTAGAACGGGTTAGGGGTACCATCTGCATCGACAAGATTGAGATTGAAGTACGGATCCTCACGTACATAGATCTCCGCCCACTGTACGTGCAGGGTTGCCCACTCTCTGAAAGATCGAGTGCGCTTCTCGAGAGTGGCTCCGTCGAATCCACGAGATACCGATTCAAAGTGGTAGAGCTCAACGCGTGGCTCATATACGACCAAGTAATTTTTGGCACGCACCTTAAGACAATAATCGACATCATTGAATGCGACCGTAAATACCTCGTTAAAGCCACCTACCTCGTCAAAGACGCTGCGTTTGGTCATCAAGCAGGCGGCGGTGACGGCGCTGAGGTTTTGTGGGCGTGACGCAAGCTGGATATAGCCACTATTTGAGGGGGGAAGCCCACGGTTCAGATGGATAGCTCCTCCCTTGCGGGAAAGGGCAACTCCGGCGTGCTGTAGCGTGTGGTCGGCGTAGTAGAGCTTTGCCCCAACGATTCCCACCTCATCACGCGCACATATGCCTAGCATGAGCTCAATCCATTCGGGAGTGATAACTTCGGTATCGTTATTGAGTAGCAGCAGATAATCGCCGCGCGCGTGCTTAACTCCAAAGTTGACGATCTTCGAGAAGTTAAACTCGTGTTCCCACGTTACCATACGTATCAGATGGGGATGTGCGTGGGTAAGGGCCTCGTATGTGGCAAACGTTTCAGTTTCGGTACTGTTGTTCTCGACGATAATGATCTCGTAGTTTTGATACGTGGATTTCTCGATAATTGAGCGTACGCATACATCGAGCAACTCATATTGGTCCTTGTTGGGGATGATAATCGACACAAGGGGAGGACTGTCAGGTAGCGCGTATGTCACCGTGCACGATTCAGGGACGTTTCCTACGTCAACTCGTGCGGCAATGCCAAGACGGCTAAGGTGGTTTTTTACCGCGTCGATATCGGCCGAGACCATATGAGATGATACGTTTTCGTTAGGGCGTTCGTGGTAGAGCACCAGAGGTATGTGATGCACATAACGCGCCTGTTCAACTGCTCGTAGGATAAGATCGTGCCTTCGAGTGCTCAGGGTATCGAAGGATATCCCAAGTGTCTTGAGGAGGGATGTCCGTATACAAAGCAGGTGGCGGATATAGTCGCAGTTTCGCAGCAGGTCGATTGAGAAGTCCGGCTTGAAGAGAGGTGAAACATATTGGCCATCAACGATTCTATCGTGATCAGAATACAAGACATCGATGTTGGGGTGTAGGTCGTAGGCTTTGGCGCACTCAAAGAGGGCATTCGGCTCTAAGGTGTCACCACTATCGAGAAGACACACGAACTCGCTTTTTGCGGCCTCGATATCCGTGACGAGCTCCCATTGCCCATAGGTTTGCCGCATAACTGAGGCAAGTGTCTCATCGAAACGCTCCTGTGAGACGTGAGGCGAAGATATGATGATGCTAAAGAGGGGCATATTCGAGAACCGATAGGTTCTCTGGTCTCTTAGTTCGATTGGCTTTGCACGATTGTGTGTAAGCCACTCGCCATAGCGAGAATCGTCGGCTACCGAGCGCACATCCAGATCGTAGCCGTGCAGCATTCTCTGGTACCCACCCTTATCGAGCATGATGAAAGTGCGGTACTGCGGATTATTTCGGTCGGTCAAGGTGAAGAGGTAATTCGTACACTCAAGAGGTATACGCATCGAAAAGGCGTAGTCTCTTCGTTTTGATAAGGTTGCCGTAAGAGGCATAGCTTCGCCCTGATGAACAACAATCGGTTCCAGGGGGATTCTCGTCAGGTGTTCGCCATAGCACCTGATCTCTATGTCGTTGGTGTCCTCATAGGAAACGTCGACGAACAGGTGAAGGATGTTGGCGTCTGTGTCACGCTTGAGGGCAACAAATGCGACACCAATCTCTTCTTCGCAGGGCGCTTGTTCGGCGGCGCGCATATCGATGCAAAATGCAGGACGAAGGTAGTGGTTGAGGCGTCCTTCCCACTTTGCTCGTGCTGCGTCAACCTTTATCTGCTTTGTAGCAATCGGTTGTCCGTGCTCGTCCGTGGCGACAAGCTGGTACGAGAGTACACGGATGCCGATGTCGGGCGTGACCATTACGAAGCAACGTTTTGCGTTGCCAGATGCTACTTCGCATTCGTAGAGGCGTCCCGGCACGACCACATCGCCCACCATAGGACCTTCAAGTGAGACTTTCACATCGGCGCCTAAGCCGCTGACAAGGAGTTTTGTGTAGATGTTACCGTCTCCTCGACAGCTTCCGACCTTCTTTACAAGCATGAAACACCTCTCTGTGTATTTGCTTGACAACCTTTTAGTATTATAGAATAGAAGACTGGGATATGTGCGGAATACCAAACATATCGATAAGATGACCAAGGAGAAACATGGCTTATTCGCGGAAACTTCTGTCGTCCGTGTTAACCTGCGTCCTTTTGCTCAACGTCTTTGCTCCCACTCTTGCGTTTGCGGAAAATGGGAGTGTTCAGGCGGAATCTGACGTAAATACCGCCCATGAGGATATTACGACAGGTACCGGCATCGGCCTTGATGACGGCACTGGCGGTACTGGCTCAAGTGAGCAGAAAAACATCACGTTCGATTTTGCGTCGACCGTCTACGAAGAGACCGTCGATGCCATTGTTGATGTCGTCGAATACGTGTATATCGATGCACTTGAACTTGTGTTGGGTACGCCACAGAACGTCGTCGTTGGTTTTATCGACGAGGAACTTGAACCAATTTCAGCGACGCTCTATTTTGAGCATCTTGAGAGCGGGGCGCAACTGTCGGCAAAGGCAGATAATGCTATACCGGGTGCCGTGCTCTTTGAGCTCGATCCCGCCGATCTTTCGACACTCGGTTCTTATCAGCTTACAAGTGTTGAGTATATGTTGGCGCTCGATGGTCACGTGTATGTCGTCGACTTCTCGACCGACCCCGAGAATGCTTACTTTTTTACTGTGGTAGAAGAAGGCACCAAAGGCGATGAAGGTGGGGATACGGTAGAGATTACCGCCTTTGCCGTCGATGAAGGCGGCGCTCTCGTCGAGCAAGAGGAACTTACCGTCGCGCTTGAAGAGGCAGAAAGTGCCATCACCGGGGTAGCCATTTCGGCATCTTCTGCGATAGCGCCAACGTCGAGTGCGGCGCAAATTGTTGTTGTGCTTGATCCCGGTCATGGGGGCACTGAGCCCGGTGCGGTGTACGGTGGTATGCGGGAGGCCGATATCAACCTTGCCATCGCACAGGCCTGTGCTGATGAGTTGAGGCAGTATGATGGCGTTAGGGTCGTCATGACGCGCACGACTAACGTAAACATGTCTATCGTTGATCGTGCCATCTTTGCTGCCAACCAAGGCGCACACGTGCTCATTAGCATTCACTGTAATGCGAGCACTAACACAGCCGTCAACGGAGCCGAGATTTGGATTCCCAACAATGCAAGTTTCCACTTGGACCACCATTACGCGGCTTCCCAGCTGTCTATTCGCATCCTTGCGGAGCTCCAACAGCTTGGTCTTGCCAATCGTGGTTTTTTTACGCGCAATGGTGATACGAACTACCCCAGTCCCGGTGGCCTGACCGACTGGTATGGACTTATTAGAGAGGCGCGCCTGCGTAACGTTCCCGCTATTATTGTCGAAAATGCTTTTATGAGCAACCCTACGGAGATGGCACGTCTGAGCAATCCCAGCTTCCTTAGGCAGCTTGGCGCTGCTAACGCCACAGGAATTGCGCTTCATTTTGGTTTAACGAAGTGGACATGGAATGCGCAGGTCAGCTCGACGCTTGCTTCGAATCAGCGCACCGCCACCATTACTATTGCACCTGCTGGCGCACCGGCGGGGCTCACCTCGATACGCGTACCGGTGTGGGGTGCCGCAAATGGTCAGAACGATATCCGCTGGTACAACGCCGTGCGCCAGCCTAATGGTTCATGGACGGTTACCGTTCCCCTCTCCAATCATCGTGAAACCGGGCGATACCATGCCCACGCCTACGCGCGTACAGACGGTGCCGAAAAACTCATTGGCTCAACGACCTTTACGGTTACGGCACCGACAGGCAGAATTGCTACCAGCCATTACAACGCTGCAGCAGGCACTTTTCGTGTCACGGTAAGCAACATCAACGCACCTGCCGGCATTTCACAGGTACGCGTTCCGGTATGGCATAACAACAATGGACGTCAAGAACACCTTGTATGGTACACAGCAACACGCCAGTCTAACGGGGATTACACCGTCAACGTCGCTGCCAGCAATCACGGGTGGCGCACGGGTACCTATGAGGCTCACGCATATGTGCGCGATGGCAATGGTGCTGAAACACTAGTCGCAGGTACACGCCAAACGGTACAACGCCCTCCCGTTGAAGTACGCACGGCAGTCTCAAGCAATCAACGACAGGTGAGCTTTTATGTCGCCGGTGGACAGACCGTTAACGCCACGGCTGTTTGGTTCCCGACTTGGTCTAATCGTAACGGCCAAGATGATCTCGTGTGGCATCGTGCCACACGTATGGCCGATGGTTCCTGGCAGGCTACCGTACCGCTCTCACTTCACCGTGATACCGGGGCATATACCATGCATGTGCATGCCGATATACCCGGCTCTGGACGTGTAGTGGTAGGTTCGAAGGCCTTTACGGTAACTCCACCGACCGGTCGTGTTTCTACCAGCCACTATAACGCCTCGACTGGTATGTTTCGTGTTACTGCCGGCAATCTGAGAGTGCCTCAAGGTATATCCGAGGTGCAGATTGCGGTATGGCGCGACAACAATGGACGCCAAGATCAGCTCAGGTGGTTTCGTGCCACACGTCAGGCCAATGGTGACTACACCCTTAACGTAGCGGCCAGCAATCACGGATGGCTGACCGGCACCTACGTTGCTCACGCGTATGTGCGTGATGCTAACGGTCACTTCACGATAGTTGGCAGTGCGCGACAGAACGTACAGCGTCCTCCCGTTGAGGTACGCACTGCTGTGTCAAGCAATCAGCGACAGGTGAGCTTTTATGTCGCCGGTGGACAAACTGTCAATGCCACGGCTGTTTGGTTCCCGACTTGGTCTAACCGTAACGGTCAAGATGATCTCGTGTGGCACCGCGCGACGCGTATGGCTGACGGCTCCTGGCAGGCTACCGTACCACTTTCACTTCACCGTGACGCTGGAGCATATACCATGCACGTTCATGCCGATATACCGGGTGGCGGTCGTGTCATAGCTGGCTCCAAAAACTTTACCGTTGCACCACCGACGGGCACTCCGGTAGTAAGAAGCGTGAACACCAACGCAGGTACGATGGTTGTCGAGATGACGGTGGGATCTCCTGCCGGTGTCCAAGCCGTCCAGTTCCCCTTCTGGAGTAATGCGAATCAGAGCGATATCCAATGGGTGAACGCGACGCATGTGGGTAACAACGTCTATCGTGCCACCTTGACGACGCCTCACCGCTTTGACCGACAAGAACGCACCTATCAGATTCACGGATATGTGAGGACAGGCAACGGGCATTTTGTGCTTACCGGCTCTACCAGCAGAACCTTCTCCTACACCGGTACGCTGAACGGGGCCCCGATTATGGGGGCATCGCAGACGAACGTTGCGCAGATGGTGCGTTACTTTAATAGTTCCGGTGCGACCTATCCCGGCCACATATACGGCCAGTATGGGGCACCGACGATCACCGATTGGTGTCGTATTTTGCTCGAAGAAGCGAATCGAGAAGGTGTGCGTGCTGAAGTCGTGATGACCCAGGCGATGAAAGAGACCGGATGGTTACGGTTTGGCGGACAGGTGCAGGTTGCACAGTGTAACTTTGGTGGTATTGGAGCTACCAACGGTGGTGCTGCCGGTGCGGATTTCCGTCAATCTATGCAGGGTTCTCCTCTACAAGGCAGTGCTAATGGAGTGCGCCGAGGGTTGCGTGCACAGGTACAACACCTAAAAGGATATGCGACCACTACACCGGCTGCGCAGTTTGCGACCTTTATCGAAAGTCCCCGCTTTCATTTCTTGGCAGATAGAAGGGGCGTAGCTCCAACGGTTATCGGTCTGAACGGTCGATGGGCGGTGCCCGGTACGACCTATGGGCAGGATATTACCGCTATGATACAAGTGCTTCTGTCGAGATAGGTGGCGGTTTTGTTAAAGAAACTCGCCCGCTATGTGCGGGATAAAGTAAGGCCGCTTTTCTGTTATCTGCAGGATAAGCTCAAGATAACGGCGGTCCGAAACCTCTTCCGCTTCGTTGAGATCAAGAAGTCGGAAGTCTTTGGCCTCGTAATGTTTGCTGTGATTTTTACCGTCTTTGAAGGCATGGGGGTTACCTTCCTCCTCCCCATTCTTCAATACGCGGAGTCGGGCGGCTCAGCCGTTGAAAACTCAAGCGGTTTTATCTGGGAGACTATCGCAGACATACTCGCGCTCGTAAACCTTGAGCCGACGCTCATCGTGCTGCTCATTATGGCTTTTATACCCATCTTGCTGCGCAACGTACTCTTCTACATGAGAGCGTGGTACAGCTCGGTTGTGTCGAGTCGTATCATGTTGCGATTGCGCATGAAGGTCGCCGATGTTATCTATGCCTCTGACCCCGAATTCTTTACGCGACATCCCGTCGGTGAGCTCTATGGGGTAGTGATGTCAAAGACCTCAACGGCAGGCGGTGCGGTACTAGCCATTATCAACCTCCTTGGTATTGGCCTGCTGCTCGTTATGTACACGGCTATTTTGTTGTTGCTCTCCGTTCCCTTGACACTCGTTGCGCTAGGCTTTGCTCTCGTGGTGTCGCTCGTGAACAAGCGGGTGCTCAAATGGATTGCGGCCAACTCACTTAAGACGGCACGCCTGAGCCAAAAACTCACCGCGAAGATTGTCGAGCGTATGGGACAGATGCAGCTCGTCAAGCTACGCCACACCGAAAAAGAAGAGGTCGAGAACATCAGGTATACGTCAGAGACGATGCGTATGCTTGGCATCAAAGCAGCTAAGGTGGGGGCCGGTGTTGAAATTATCGTCGACCCTATCATGATGCTCTCTGTTTTTGTAACACTCTACATCGCTATCGCCGTTCTTGGCTCAACGCTTGCGCAGCTGACGCTCGTCATCTTTATCTTGACGCGGCTCAATGGGCGCGTGAGGGAGTTCAACGGTGCGCTGCAGGGGATCACGAGCGCGACGGCTGGTGTCAAACTTGTCAACGAGATGTTTGAGGCTTCGCAAGAGGCAAACGTTATTGTATCGGGGCCGCGGGAGTTCACCGGTGCGCAAGAGTCAATCGAGTTTCGTAACGTGGCGTTTGACTATCCCGATGTGTACTCGGCGAAAGGCGCGCTCGTATCGGTCGGCAGACCGGTTATCGCTGACTTTAATGCAACCATCAAGGCGGGTTCGTTTACGGCATTGGTGGGCCGTAGTGGTGCCGGTAAATCGACGCTCGTCGAGCTTATTCCGCGTATGCGTGAGGCGACGGCCGGCGAAATTCTGTATGACGGTGTGAGCATTAAAGAGTTTCAGGTTGGGTCTTTGCGTCGCGGCATAGGATACGTTACTCAGACGCCGATGCTCTTCAACAATACCGTCTATGAGAACCTCACCTACGGTCTCGATCGTGAGCCGGCCGGTCATGAGGTATACGATGCGCTTGAGAAAGCGCACGCGACCTTTGTCTACGACCTGCCAAAGGGACTTGAGACGAAGATTGGCGATCGAGGTGTTCGTTTTTCGGGGGGTGAACGCCAACGTATTGCTATGGCACGCGTGCTACTTGCCGATCCTGATGTATTCGTTTTCGACGAGCCGACCTCTGCCCTCGATAGTGAGAGCGAAGGCTATATTCAGCAGACTCTTAATGCACTCCATGGCCAGAAGACACTCATCGTTATCGCTCATCGTCTTGCGACTGTGGTGGCCGCCGATCAGCTTCTCGTCGTCGATAAAGGAAAGGTCGTCGAACGAGGCACTCACACAGATCTTATTGCACAAGATGGGGTATATGCGGATCTCTTCCAGAGCCAGCTTCTCGGTTTTGACGGCGATGAGAGTGGGCAGAAAGAAAGCAGCGCATAACTATGGGTAAGAAGCCGGCCTCGGTTGGCATTGTGCTTGCGGCATATAACTCCGCGGAGTTTCTTGAGCGCGCAGTACATTCGGTACAGGCGCAAACCTGCAAGGACTGGCAGCTTGTTATCGTTGACGATGCCTCGACCGATGATACCTATGCGATTGCGTGTCGGCTTGCTGCCGATGACGCGCGCATTGTGGCGCTTACCTATGAGGAGAACAGGGGGCGTGAGTACGCACGCCAGCATGGGCTCGAACACCTCGATACGCAATGGGTGACCTATCTTGACCATGACGATGCCTTCGATCCGCGCTGGTGTCGCACGATGCTGAAAACGGCGCGTCGTCACCCCGGCTATGTGATGTATGGCTGTAACTGGGAGTTTTATCGCTACCGTCCGAATGCCGGGCAGACAGGTGAGTTCGAGCCTACGGGTCGCACCATGTTTCATGAGACAGAGCTAGTCGAAGTCGATTTCCTCACGCACATTCGCGGATGGGCACAAGGGTGGAGAATTTGGATGAATGGCACGATTATCGATCGTGCGTGGTTCATGGGCATCGGCGGATACAGCTTTTACGGGGAGAATATCGGCGATGATATTCTGCCGGCGCTTTCGATTCTGCATCGGGGAACCGGGCTTCGTATTCCGCAGGTTTTGTACCATCATACACGCGGCGTTGAAGGACAGGGATCATCACTTTCGCTCGACCGCCTCTGGGAGAAAAATATTACGTATTACACGCTTTTCCTTGAAAAAGAACAGCTTAACGCCGATGAAAAAGAGGCGATGCAGGCTGAAATACGTAAGATGCAACGTTTTATCGAAAGTCGCCGAGGGGAAGTATACAATCCGCTCGATGAGCGGGCGAAGATTGCGCCGGCGGTTTTTACCGATGAAGCGATAGGGAAGAACTCGCTCGCAGGGTGCACGGTATGCCTCGTGCATCCTTTTGGAACAGGTGCCTACGATATGCGGGTACACAAGACGGCCTACGCGCTGTATCGACTGGGAGCTACGGTTACGCTGATTGCTGACGCAGCAACGGAAGGCACGTGTCACGATGCGGCCTGGACACCATTTGACTACCCGCTGCATATCCAGCAGTTGAAGACGCCGTTGCTGCGTCGACACCGCCCGTATCGTAACGTAACAGGCTGGCTCGTGCGTGAAGCGCGTGAAGCGAAGCGGTTCGATGTCATCGGGTTTTTTGGGCCGGATGCGCAGAAGGAAGCTGAACTTCTACACGAACAATATGGCATGCGTACCGCACACGATGCTTATCTCGAGACCGATATCTCCTTTGAGGTTCTGCCTGAGGTAGGAGATTACGATGGTTCGAGCTACTGTGAGGCGCACCAAGCAGCGGCTTTGTATGCTACGTATGGCGTGGCCAGTGCTTAGGCATCTGCTACCATAGTCTTATGAGCAAAACTCACGATAAAGCTGACAAAATCGCCGTCGGTATCATCTGTGACGAAGCAGGCTCCTTATTCGAGGGCGGCACATCGCTTCCGCGTTTTGGCGGTGCCGGTTTGCATATGTATCTGCTTGGCAAGGGGCTGAGCGCGAATCCGCGCTACGACGTGCGTTTTATCTTTACCTATACGCCTCCGGTCAACCTGCACGAAGACAATATTTCGTTTATCTGGCTCAAGACCGTTTCGCATGCTCTTGAGCGTAGGCTTGCTCGCTGGATACCTCCGTTGCGTAACGCACTCGGCGCACGCCCCTATCGCAATCTACCCGAAAAACGTGTGTTTATTACCACGATGGCCGATTTTGCTCCGCATCTTATTGAGCAGGCGAACTACGCCGAGGCCAAGACCATCTTTCAGACTGCGTGTGAGCTCGATGTGACGCAGCCATATGAGCGCACGCCCGAAGACGGCGCGGTGTTGCTCGACACCATCGCTGCGTGTGACCAGGTTTTCGTACAAACTGAAGCTCAGCGTGATAATCTGCGTGCTAATCGCGGCAAGGACTCAATCGCTGTCCATAAAGGGTGGCCGGCACCTCTGCGACGTCCCTCGATTAGCGGTCGAGACTATGTCTTGTGGGTGGGCAGCGCCCAGATGGTGAAGCAGCCGTGGCTATTTTTTGACACTGCGCGCTTATTGCCAGATATCCCCTTCGTTGGTGTCATGCCTCCCGCCGTCAAGAGTGTGGCCGACTACGCGCGCCGACAAGCAAGTGAGCTGCCTAACGTTACGCTGATCGATAAGCAGTTGGGATATCGTGAGGTGCAGGAGTACTTTGGCAAGGCCGCCGTCTATCTCTATACGACCGAGTTCGGCACGCACCCGGAGTTGACGGTCATTCAGGCTGCCGTCGGCGGTGCAGCAATCGTTTCTGAACGTCTTGATCCCGATGACGGCATGTTTGTTCGTAAGGAGTGCGGTCTCGTTACCGGTGTGGGTGCAAATCGACTTGCTGCCGGTATCACCACCGTCTTAGACGATGTGGCACTCAGAGAAACGCATACGCAAAATGCCTTCGATTACGTTGCGCATCACTACAGTTACGAGGGCATGATAGAGGCATACGAAGAGGTTATCGATGGCTTTTTCGCATAAGCGCTTCGTGCCGAAGAGCCTTGCTTCTCTCTTAGCAACGGTTGCTGTTTTTGCAGCGATTACCTTTGGGGGAGCAGCTCTTGTGACGGGCCCGGCCTTTGTTTTTAGCGATTCTATGAGCTATAGCATCGCTGCGCAACGTCTGATACATACAGGAACCTTTGAGATGAACGGTATTCCCGAGCTAGAGGTTCAGAGTGGCCCCTCGGCGTGGACGATGCCGGGGTACACGCTGTTTCTTGCTCCGGTATATGCTGCGATAGGTCTTACGGACGATGTGCTTACAAACGTTGAACGTGCCCGGCCGATTATCTGTACGTTACAGTATTTGCTGGCGGTAAGTTCTGCGGTCGCGCTCGCGGGGTGCGGGTTCTTGATAGCTGGCACAAAGGGAGCGGGGATTGCGGGTGTTTTGACCGCGCTGTATCTGCCTCTTGGCATCAACGCCATGTATATCGGTACAGAAACGGTGGCGTTTTTTGGTACGGCCCTTTGTCTTCTCTGTGCGTTGTTGATGTTATACGCATCGTCACGAAAACAGGCACTCATCTGGAGTGTCTGTTACGGTATTGCGGGCGGCATTCTTGTTATGGTTCGCCCCACTATCCTCCCTTGGCTCGTTGTGCCGTTTCTATTTTTTGTATGGTCACGACGCAAAGATTTACCAACGGCGGCCATGACGGTCGGTGTTTGGTGTATGGCAGTGGCTGTGATAATGAGCCCGTGGATTATCCGTAATGCTGTTGTCTTCAATCAGTTCATTCCCCTTATGACCGCCTCAAGCAGTCCGCTTCTTGAGTCTACCGGGGCTACAACCTTTTCTTCGGAAGAGGAAGAGATTGCACGGCAAGCAGAGCAAGATGGGGAAGATGCTAACAGAGCGGTCGCACACCATCGTTTGATGCAGCGATGGCAGGCAAGCCGCAGAAACTTTGTTTTGTGGAAGATAGAAGCACTCTATGCATCCTCCATCCAGTATCCCCATATGCCTCGTGCAAACCAACACATGTATACAGCGATTTTTGACTTGCCGGAAAAAGAACGGGAGGGCTACAACCTTGCGGTAGTCGAAAGCTCGCGCCACCAAAACCCTGAGCGCGTGGGGGAAAAAGTGCTCGATTGGTACACTACTTGGTATCATCGCGTGCTGTTGGTAGGTGCTTTTTTGGGGTTGGTGTTCTCATATAAGAAACGCGATGCATGGCTTTTGGCTTCGCTGCCCCTTTTCTTTTTTGCCGCGCACTCGTACTTCCTCGTTGAACCCCGTTATCTTTACTATAACGTGACGGCATACGTGCTTCTTACCACGTTAGGCATAGTTAGTGTGATGGGGTGGGCACATGCTCGCAGGTAAGCGCATCTGCCTGTCGCACCCTTACAATATCGCCTACGATGTGCGACTTCTCAAGTCTGTGCGTGCGCTACAAGAAGCAGGTGCTGAGGTCAGTATCATGGTGCGAAAATGGGAGACGACGGGTGAGACCCCCTATCATGATCTGTGCGAAATTATCGAAGTTGACACAACTGCGTATCTGGTACCGGTTACGCATTCCGAACACCGCATAGGGCCGCTTAAGGTGCTCTGGAATCTCGCGGTGTACGAGCCGATGCGCCACTGGTGTACTACGAAGAAAAAGGTGAATCTACTGACCGGCTTTGCCGAAGAGATGATAGCGCGTGACTTTGACATCGTGCACTTTACCGACTACGTATCGGCGGCCGAGGCACTACGTATGACCGAACGTTCCGATATTCCGGTCGTTTACGAGACCTACGAATATTCTCCGACGATTATTGCTGCTGTACCGGCACATCAAGACGTAGCGCGCTTCTATGCCGATCAGGAAATCGCTGCAATGGATAGTGCGGACGCCGTTATTGTAGTGAGTGAAGATATCAAAGAGAGGTACGGACGCGAGACGACAAACGATAACGTCCACGTCGTTCTCAATGTCCCGCCCAATACGCCGTTGCCGCCTCGATCTGTCCGCGATCCGATGCGTTTTTACTTTCAGAGCATCATTCGTCCTGACTACGGCCTTGAGATGCTTATCGATGCTTTTTCCCAGGTCAAAGGGGGTTGGGAGCTCGCTATCCAGGGGCCAAATGCTTACCCTGAGTATCGCAAGGAGCTGGAACGTCGTGTGGAAGAACGGGGTCTACAAGACCGCGTGTCTTTCCCTGATCCGGTGACTTCGCTTGAGGTTGTCGAGGCCGCGAATGCACACGATGTAGGACTGTGGCTTATCCCCACTGTTCAGAAGGGGCAGGTGCGTGAGAGCTGGAAACTGACGCTTGCCAACAAGCTTTTTGTGTATGCCAATGCTGGTCTTGCAATGGTAATGGGGGACTACACAGCCACCAAGCATGTCATGAGTGGCTACGACGCCGTGTCGTGGGTCGATGAACTTTCGAGAGAAGATATCGTGGCACATATTCAGGAGCTCGTCGATAATCCGGTGCGGGTGGATGCCATGAAGCGGGCTTCGGCGGCGTGGTCGCAACATTACAATCTCGCGATTGGTCTGCAGCAGGTGCGCGATGCGTATCTCTCGGTGGTGAGCAGATGACACCGCGGACATCATCGACATCACCGGATTTCTCTTCGCTGCGAGGTAAGCGTATTTGTCTGTCGCATCCGCACAATATTACCTATGACGTACGCCTTCTCAAGTCTGTTCGTGCCTTGCGGGAAGCGGGTGCCGAGGTCAGCATCATGGTACGACGTCACAGTGTGCCGAAGAACGCGCTTTGCGAAGACTTACGCAACATTGAGATTATTGAGGTTGATACGACGGCAAATCTCGCTTTACTCAAACCTTCCGAGAGTCGTATTTGGCCACTCAAGGTGCTATGGAACCTCTTTGTTTTCGAGCCTCTTCGTCGCTTGCGTAGCCGAAAAAGGGGAGAGAATGTCATCATAGGGTTCGCCGAAGAGATGATCGCATGTGGCTTCGATATCGTGCACTTTACCGATTACGTATCGGCGGCCGAGGCTGCGCGTATGGCCGAATTTTCCGACATACCGGTCGTTTATGAGACCTATGAATACTCCCCGACAGTTATCGCCACGGTACATCCCAGTCGTGATATAGCACACTCTCTTGTCGAGCAGGAGATCGCCGCGATGGACAGAGCTGCGGCTGTCATTGTTGTGGGCGATGAAATCTGCGAGAAGTATCGCCACAAAACCACGAATGAGAACGTACACGTGGTGTTAAACGTTCCGCTTGACATGCCGTTGCCGCCCCGCCCCGTCCACAACCCGATGCGATTCTACTTCCAAAGTATCATTCGTCCTGACTATGGCCTTGAGATGCTAGTGGACGTTTTTTCTCAGGTCACAGGACATTGGGAGCTCGCTATTCAGGGGCCGAACGTCTACCCGAAGTACCGGCAAGAGCTTGAGCGTCGTGTACAAAAGCATGGCCTGTACGATCGCATATCGTTTCTCGAGCCCGTTACTTCGTCTGAGGTCGTCGCGGAGGCGAACAGGCACGATGTCGGGATACTGCTTATTCCCTCTATTCAAGAAGGGCAGGTACACGAGAACGCAAAGCTCGCGTTGCCGAACAAGTTTTTTACCTATGCCAATGCTGGCCTTGCAATGGTGTTGGGGGATTACATCGCCATGAAGCGCATCATGCAGGGATACGATGCGGTGTCGTGGGTCGATGAACTTTCAAGAGATGACGTCGTGGCGCACATCCAAGAACTTATCGATGATCCGACACGTGTTAACGCAATGAAACAGGCTTCGGCGGAGTGGTCGCAACACCATAATCTCACAATCGGTCTACAGCAGATTTGCAAAACCTACCTCTCGGTTGCAGAGGCTATCGATCAGCCGGAGGCCTCATGAACGGTGCGCCAACAAATCGCATAACAGTCTTTTTTGAGGCCGATGACTTCCTCGCGCTGTTAACCGGCGACTCATGCGATGATTGGACAATCGGCGGGGCAGAGGTGCAACAGTCGTATCTTGCACGCAGTTTTGCAGTAGATGAACGTTTTCATGTGGTGCTCGCTGCCAATAGGCCGCGCCCTGCAGCGCTTGATGACGGCTTTACCTATGTGCAGATTCCGGCTCACCTCAAACGGGGTCTGCCAATCGCAGGTCGAATCGTAAACCTTCTGCGTTCACGCGCCACCTTCGATACCGTCAAACCACCTGCCGTCTTTCTGCAGACACAGTACGAACGTTTTGACTTGACCTATGCCGCGCAGAGGGCAGGCATTAAGATTGTGCGCTGGATAAACGGCGACTCGCTCGTCGATGGCAGTAATCTCATCGATGAGACGGCGCGCAGACGGTTGAACTATCGGCTTAAGATGGCCGATGCGCTCGTCGCGCAATCCCCGCATCAACAGCAGCTCATCGCTCAGAATTTGCATCGAGAGAGTACGGTCATCGGCAGCATCGTTCCTGCTATGGGTGGTGTTGGTGCAGAGGCGGATACGCACACCGATACACACACACGATTTGGCGCGCGCACTGCTCTCTGGGTGGGCCGCTGCCATCCGGTCAAGAATCCTGAAGCATTTCTCGACCTCGCAGAGACGTTACCCGAAGTGTATTTTACGCTGGTTGCTGCGCCATGCGATGCAACACAAGAATATCAAGATGCCATCACAACACGCGCCAACTCTTTATCTAATGTGACGTTGCACGCGGGTCTTTCGCTTGATGCGACACAACGCCTGTACGGTCAGGTCTCACTTTGCGTCAACACGTCTCATTCCGAAGGTATGCCCAACACGCTCATTGAGGCCTTTGCGGCCGGTATTCCTACGGCAGCGCTCACCGTCAACCCGGAAGGGCTGCTCGTTGAAGAAAACGGCTGTTTTTGTGCAGAGGGCGATCCCAAAGACCTTGCGCGGTGGATTCAACGTATGCTCGACGATGTTGTCCTCTATGCGGCGCAGTGCGATAAAGTACAACTAGGTGCAAAGAAGCAGTGGAGCAACGAGAAGGTAGTCGATGATTACTACCGGTTGTTCGTGGACGTAACGAGGTAGGGGTGCAGATGTACGATATTGGTTCGTTTTCTACGGTTCATGAGGGCGCTCAAATCGGTGAGGGAAGCGTTATCGGCAACAACGTTACCATCTATGCAGACGTTGTGTTAGGCGCGCGTTGCACCGTTGCAGATTGTGCGGTGCTCGGCAAGAAGCCGAAGCTTGCGGCGTCATCGACAGCGGCAGGCGGAGACCTCGCCCCTCTCGTGATGGGCGATGACTGTGTGGTCGGGGCCCATACCGTTCTTATGGCAGGCACCACGTTTGGTGAGCGCTGCATCGTGGGTGATAATGCCGGCGTGCGTGAGCGTTGCGCTATTGGCGACAACGTGGTAGTCGGGCGGGGAGTTACCGTCGAAAACGACACGACTATCGGCGCACGTACGCGCATTCAGAGCGGCGCCTACATCACGGCATACGTTACTATCGAAGACGATGTCTTTATCGCACCGATGGTAGTGACCACTAATGACAACTACATGGGACGTACCGAGGGTGCGACCGCTGCGATGAAGGGCTGTGCGATTCGTCGTGCCGCGCGCGTGGGCGGCGGTGTCCACATTTTGCCGGGTATCGATATCGGTGAAGACTCGTTCGTAGCCACCGGTGCCGTCGTCACAAAAGACGTGCCCGCGCGCACCGTTGTTATGGGGGTGCCGGCTCGGCCGGTGCGTGAGGTCGCGGCCGAGGAACTTCTCGAAACTCTCTGACAGGTATTCATTGGTGTTCGCAAAATATCGCACATCCATTCTGCTTGCGACCGTCGCGCTCGTTGCTCTGCTCGTCTTCAGTGTCGTTGCGTATCTCAGGGGTCCGGCAGAGATCGTCGGTGATTCACTTTCTTACGTGGCCGCCGCACAGCGCTTGATAACGACTGGCACGTTCGACATGAGCAGAGAGCCTTCTCTTGAAGTTATTGATGGACCGACCGCATGGGCGATGCCGGGCTATACGTTTTTTCTGGTGCCCTTGTACTTGATGTCGGGCGTCAGCGATGATTTTTATGCGAACGTGCACAATGTCTATCCGTTGATTGTAGGGATGCAGCTCGTACTTGCCGCACTTAGCGTTGCTGTGCTGGCAGGGTGTGGGTTTTTGCTACAGGGCAATCGCGGTGCTTTTCTTGTGGGTGTACTTGGTATCTGTTATCTTCCTCTTGCATTCAATGCAGCCTACATCGGCACCGAAACGCTCGCGTTCTTCCTGACATCACTCGTGCTTTTATGTGCACTCGGCCTTTTGCAAACATCGGTTGGGAAACGTGCGATATTGTGGGCGTGCGCACTCGGGGTTGTCGGTGGTCTGCTCGTGCTTGTGCGTCCCTCTATTTTGCCGTGGCTGCTCGTTCCGACGGTATTTTATGTGATTCTCAACCGCACGCAGTTAGCCCGCGCACTTGTGATTGCCCTGGCGTGCGTGGCGTGCGTCGGGCTGGTGATGAGCCCGTGGATAGTGCGCAACGCTGTCGTTTTTGGCGAGTTTATTCCTTTGACGAGCGGCTCCGGGCATCCCTTGTTTGCGTCTGTCTCCTCAGACCCGATTACTGCTGAAGACGAAGACTTCATGCAGCAGGCTGAAGCGCGTGGTGAAGACGGATATCGAGCGTTAGCGTTCCAACGCCTCTCTGCGCGCTGGCATCAAGACCCCGTGGAATTCGTACTTTGGAAGGTGGAGACAATCGGCTCGGCAGCCACAAGGTATCCAGACACCACTTTTGACGCATGGGTATGGAAGAATACCGTATGGCCGGCGATGGACGAGGCCGAACGGGTCACTTTCCATGCGGTTGAGCAGGCGGACGTCAAAGACCCCTACAGCCATTTTGACCGAGCGCTCAGGTTGTGGACAGCTTACTATCATCGACTTTTGCTCGTTATGGCGGTGTTTGGCTTTGCGGTTTCTCTCAAGAAATGGGAAGGGTGGTTTCTCGCTTCGCTGCCGGTCTTTTTTCTGTTGGTACACACGTACTTTGTGGTCGAGCCTCGCTACCTGTACTACAATGTTACTGCAGTTGTTCTTCTTGCAATGTTGGGCGTGTATTTTTGTGTCGATAAACTTGGCGCGCTTTCGGGTGCAGGCACGAGAGATGAGGATTAACCATGGCTATACCACTGCTCGATCTTACGAACCAGTACTTTGAGCTCAAAGAAGAGTCCGATGCTATCTGGTTTGACGTCATGGAAAACTCTGCCTATATCGGGGGACCGCGGGTGGCTCAGCTCGAGAAAGAGCTCGCCGAATACGTTGGCGTCAAGCATTGCATAGCGTGCGCGAACGGTACTGACGCACTGTTCCTTATCCTCGAAGCACTCGGCATAAAGCGCGGCGACGAAATTATCACGACACCGTGGACCTTTTTTGCCACCATCGAATGCATCACGCATCTCGGTGCGAAGCCGGTTATGGTCGATATCGATCCACGCTCCTACAATATCGACCCTGCGGCGATTGAGGCCGCGATTACGCCGAACACAAAGGCGATTATTCCGGTACATATCTACGGTCAGTGTTGTGATATGGATGCCATTAACGACATCGCTAAACGGCATAATCTCTTCGTCATCGAAGACGCCTGTCAGGCGATGGGGGCGGCTTATAAAGGTAAGCGTGCCGGCGCACTTGCGGATGCTGCGGCGTTTAGCTTCTACCCGACGAAAAATCTGGGCTGTGGTGGCGACGGTGGCTGCATCACGACCGACAATGACGAGGTCGCTGCGCGTATTCGCCTTATTGCGACGCACGGTATGCCGCAGCCTTATCGACACACAGCGTTTGGGGTAAACTCGCGCCTCGACGCGCTTCAAGCTGGACTACTGTCCCTGCGTCTCGCTAAACTTGATGAGTGGAACGGCCAGCGTGCTGCTGAGGCCGCCTACTACAACGAGCAACTTGCCGGTGTGGGTGATCTCATCACGCCGCATGGCGAAGACTTCAGTACGCATATCTACCATCTCTATATCCTCAAAACCGACCACGCACCCGAACTCCAACAATATCTACGCGATCAAGGTATCGGCGCCGCCATCTACTATCCTCTTGCGCTGCACGAACAGGAGTGCTTCGACCTTTTGCCCGATTACGTGAAGCCGTCGCTGCCGATTGCCGAAGAATGTGCAAACAAGACGCTTGCCATCCCGTGTTTCCCCGGTCTCACGCGCGAGCAACAAGACGAGGTTATCGCAGCTATCAAGAAGTTTTTTACGTAGTACAGAGCGCCTCAATCTGCTCGACGAGCTCGACAGCACGCAGACCGTCCTCACCGGTAACGAGCGGCTCACGTTTGCTGAGAACAGCGTCGTAGAAGTCGTCTTGCTCGAGGCGGAGCGGCTCGCCGCCGGACACCAGTGTCGGAATCTCGACAACGCTTGCCTGTGAGAAAACGACCTCGTCGTTCTCACGCGTGTATTTGACCTCGGCCTCGCGTTTTATCTCAATCTCTTGGCGCAAGGTATCGGCGATGAAGAAACGCTCTGGCTCGGCAATAGTAATACGGCGCACTTTGTCCTGAGTAACGCGCGAAGTCTGTATGGTGGCGATACACCCGTTCTCGAACTCGATAACGGTGCTCGCAACATCAATCGTCTCGCTGAAGACCTTCGTACCTGCCGCGCTGACTTTGACCGGACTACTCTTCGCAAGCCAGCAGGCAAGATCGACGTCGTGCACGGTGAGATCGTAGATAACGCTGTCTTTAATGCGCGGGGTGTAGGGCGACAGGCGCTCAATCGAAATCATCTTTGGATCGTCGGAGAGTCGAGAAAGCGTCTGAATAGCTGGATTAAAACGTTCTACGTGTCCGACGGCGAGTTTTACCCCGGCAGCCTTGGCGGCATCGACAATCTGGCGAGCCGTCTCGGGGCACTCTGCAAGAGGTTTCTCGATGAGGAGGTTGACGTTGCGCTCGATAAGCGTTAATGCAATCTCGCCGTGGCAGTGGGTTGGGGTCACGACGACGGCGACATCGATGGGGGGCAACTCATCCATCGATGCAAATACCGGCGCTCCCCACGGTGCGGCGACCTCTTGCGCACACGCAAGGTCAGGATCAACGACACCAACGAGTTCGACATCGGGGTGCTGTGACATGATGCGTACGTGATGGCGCCCCATTCTGCCGGCACCGAAGACCGCTCCGCGAAGTTGTGACATGCGTGCCTCCCTGAGTGAACGTACAAATACCTAGAAGTTAACCGCCGGTGCGTTGTCGCCATCGAGGCAGACCTCGACCTCTTGAGTTGCCGCACCACCAGGTGCCGGAGCGACGTTTTCGACGGCAGGCGCAGTATAGGTGGAGCTTGCCGCCGCTTCTGCGGCAGCGGCAGCCTCTGCTGCGGCCAACGCTTCGGCCTCAAGCGCTGCCCGGTGAGCATGCGCCGCCTCCTTCGTGTTTACCGTCTCATTCGTCTCAGGATCGACGTACTCGATGAAGAGTACCTCGCCGTCATAGCGCACGGTGAACTCATCAAGAACGTCGAGTCCTACGGCGTAAAGCTCCATAGTAGAGCCATCTTCAAAGGTGAAGAGGAAGTTGTAGAGGGTATTGATAGCACGCTCATCGTCGCCGTCCGCCGCACTATCGGTGACGGTTTCGTCCGGAGTAGCTACGTCAGCAGGAGGGGTGAAAAAGACGCGAACCGTTTCATTGGTCTCGATGAAAGTGTCCGCCTCTATCAAGCCTGCCGGATACGCCGGTGCCAATGCATCCTTGATAGCCATTTCGGTAATCACGAGGCCGGTGCCGTTTGTCATGAGAAATGCGAGAGCACCGGTGGTTTCCGTTCCGATAGTCTGGTACTCCGGTGCCGAATCTTCCTCGATGGGTGCCTCTTCTTCCGGTGTGCAGGCAGACACGGTAAACACAAGCCCTGCAATGAGTAATACGAACAATATCTTTCTCATGGTTAGTTCTCCTGTGATATGATGCCGGTTGCTACAACAGACTGTTTCCCACTGTCTTCAAGAATAACATAGAATGGTGTGTCGTTTTGTTCAAGCGATGTCTTGCGAAGGTAGAGGCGGAACCCATATGCGCTTGGCAATCCGTCTCTTGTTGCTGTGATATAGAACGGCTGATACACACGTGGCACGGTGTCACCCTGTTGCTCAAGCGCGATGTATATCTGCACGTTGGGATGCTGCGCAAGCTGAGGATCCAGTATGCCATCGACGACGACATAGTCTCCATCGGTATGGACCGCCGTGAGAGTTGGGGTAGCGGTCTCGTCGTTAGCGTCGAGCGTAAGAGACAGCTCGTTGAAGGCCGGTAAAGCGACCTCAACAGTTGGCCCTTCAAAGACCGGAGGGTTATCCTGCCAGAGCGAAATGCTGCGTTCAGCACGCTGAAAGACGACGTAGTCGAAAGATCCTGTCAGAAGATCGTATTCGAGGTTATAAGGGATATATTGCGTGAAGACTGCACGTTCAAACTCTTCAGCAAAGAACGGGACAAGCATATCGGCGAACGAATCTCGATACATCAAGAGCGATCCCGTCTGTGCGGGATTGGCCGTCACAAGATAGTCACTGTTAGCGTCCTGTGTTTTGTCCACGTAACGAAGTTTCAGGTTTTCGTGGTAGACGTAACCTTCCTCGTGGTCTACATTTTCAATCAGGAGCATGCGGTCGAGATCACCGACATTGACCGGCTCAATACGAGGATTCACGCTTTCATAACGCCCATGCTCTCTGTCCAAGGTATCCAGAACAGTACTATACGCGATAAGAGCACCTCGGTTATTCCAGTGTGTATCGCGCTTATAGTAGATGCCAAGACCGGAAAGGTTTTGCTCTGCCGCGGCAGCACGAAGGGGAGCAAAAAGGTCGGCATAGGTGACCTCGGTATGAGCAAGATGCTCTTCGAGGAGGTCGATGTTCGAGGTGTCGCTTACCACTCGGTAGCGGGTCGGCATGTACTTGCCGTACACCGAGTTCTTGTTCGGCGCAATCGTTGCCACAAACTGCGCACCGTGACGTTCGACAAAACTCTGTGTGAGTTCGAGGTTGTGGACGATATTGTATGCTTGGCGTTCTGACATGAGGTTTCTGCCAAGATAATCATCGAGTGTTTCGACAAAGAAAAGCCACTCGTTGGTACCGATAATGACCTGATTGGTCGCCGAAACCCCGACGGCGTATCTCATGTGGCCGTTGAGACTCAAAAACTCTTTGCGATAGGCAAAGTTTTCTTCGAAGAAATCGCCCAACTTTGCAAGATACGCAAGGTCAAAGATAACTTCCTCAGAAGGAGCAGGCATTTCAGAGGTATCTGTCTCATACCATAACAGCCCTACCAGAGGGAGCAGCAGGATTGCCATGCCGAGGGTCAGATAGAAGGCAATGAGGGCTTTGCGCACAGATGCCATCGTTAAAACCTCGCGTAGATGAACGGGCTATAGGTCATTGCCGACAGTGCAAGGAGGCACAGCATGAGCAGCATGAGGCTCAACGCATAGGAGGCGAAGGTGGCAGCTTTCAGTATCGATGGACGACACGAGAGCTGTGGGAAGCACGAGAAACGCTCGTCCGAAAGCATGCGCTTTGCCCATACGCGTAAGGGAAGGAGCCCGATGAGGGCTACGGTGATGGTCGCAACAAAGAGAGGATCGAACTGCTCAAAGGCAAGGCTCAGTGCTGCTGCCGATTGGTGCCAGCCCACAAACATCTGCGTGATAAAGTGCCATGCCTGCGTGAGGGTATCTGCGCGAAAGATAACGAATCCTATGGTGATGAGGAGCAGCGCATATCCGTGCTGCAGTAATCGAGGGAGCTTCTTGAAGGGTACATAGTCTTCGAGGACAACGCAGAAGCCCTGTAACATGCCCCATACGACGAACGTCCAGTTAGCACCGTGCCAGAGCCCCGTACAGAAAAAGACGAATAGCTTGTTGCATGCGGTCTTCAGCTTCCCCTGACGGTTGCCGCCAAGGGGAATGTAGAGATAGTCTCGAAACCACGCACCGAGCGTCATGTGCCAGCGACGCCAAAACTCCTGGATACCGCGTGAGCCATAGGGGTAGTTGAAATTCTCGGGGAAGGTGAACCCAAACATAAGCCCCAGCCCGATTGCCATGTCGGTATATCCACTGAAATCGTAGAATATCTGTAGCAGAAAGGCGATAGCGGCAATCCACGCGCCGAGTGCCCCAATATGCTCTGAGGGCGCGGCGAACAGAGCATCGACGGCGAGACCAAGTGTGCTAGCAATCAATACCTTTTTACCGAGCCCTGTGATAAAGCGACGAAAGCCGCGCGCCATCTCGGGCGAGCGAAGTGGTCGTACGGTAAGTTGCGGAGCTATCTGGTCGAACCTCACAATCGGTCCGGCAATAATGCGCGGAAAAAATGCAATGTGAAGACAGACATGCCCGAAGTTGCGTGTCGCCCCAATGGTGCCACGGTATACATCGACGACGTACGAGATGGCTTGAAAGGTAAAGAACGAGATGCCGAGAGGAAGGAGAATCGCCGGTGTTGACCACGAGGTACCTACGAGATGGTTGAAGGTCTCGGTAAACATGATGCTGTACTTGCACACGCCGAGTACGGCCACATTGACGATAACGGCGAGAGCGAGGGAGCCTTTTGCGAGTACCGGACGTGAGTCCCGTCGTGCTTTGCCGATAAGCAATCCCAGCAGGTAGTTAAAGACCGTGCTCGCAAACATGAGCGCAATAAAGACTGGCTCACCGTAAGCGTAGAACAAAAAACTTGCACAGATGAGAAGTGCGTTACGTGCACGAGTACTCGGAGTGACGACGTAGAGCAGGACAACGAGCGGCAGAAAGACGCACAGAAAAACGAACGAATCAAAGAACATTGTGGCGGTCTCTTGCTATATTCTTTCGGGCAGGTCTTCGTGCATGCTACCAGCGATAACTTAAGACATGACCACCGGGCGGCTGCATATAAAAATTATATCCGCGCATAGAGCGTTGTGCTTCAGGGTCACAGATATACACGACACCTCCGCTGGTAATGTTGACCCAACTATGAGGCCCCCAGCCACCATTTGCCAAACGTACTTCTCCGGAGACAGCCTGTGCGTTATGTCCGAGTGCACGTGCGAGGTAATAGAACAGCGCGGCATAGCTATAGCAGTTACCGGCTCCGTCTCGAATCATATTGAGCGCGTAGGGGGTCTCCCATCCCGGTGCCGGATAGAGGCCCCGTTGTTGCCACGAGAAGTTATTGACCACATACATATAGGCAGCGTGGAGGTCGTTGCCGGTTATCGCAAGGATCCTCTGTATTTCACGATTGAGCTCCGCGTTTGAAGAAATCAAGGCACCGGTATAGGCAAAGGTTCTGCTCGTTGAGCCGGTGAGTACCAAGTGTCCGTTGCCGGTACGCACATATCCATGAATCTGATAGGTACGACTGTTTCTGTCGAACTTGTGAGGGGTCGTCAGCGTTGCACGATAGACGTTGTTGCCTACATGCGTCGCTGTCACCCATTGGATATCGCTCTGATTCGCGTTACTCCAGAAGGGGAACTGAACGGCTTGGACACCGGCAGGCGACGCCACCGTCATCTCGACGACCATCGTACCGGCGTTGGTGTCTACGCTTCGCACCGTTGGCCTGCCTGTAGGTGTCGCAATCGTAAAGGCCTTCGAGCCGACAATGATGCGACCAGAGCCGGGTATATCGGCGTAGACGTGAGTAGTGTAGGCTCCGACGTCACGATGAAGCGAGAGGGGTACGGTAGCCTGCCATGAGCCATCGGCCATACGCGTGGCTCTGTGCCATACGAGATCATCTTGACCATTGCGGTTAGACCAGGTTGGGAACCAGACAGCAGTCGCACTGAAGGTCTGTCCCCCTGCCACGTAAAAACTTACCTGTCGTTGGTTGTTTGACACGGCAGTGCGCACCTCAACGGGAGGACGCACGACGCTTTGTCGCGCACTGCCAACTATTGTGAAATGCTCGTTGGCATCGCGCACATACGCGTGAGCGATATAGGTGCCGGTCAGCCACGCGTGATTGCTGGCCGCTACGTTGAGGGTGTAATCACCATTGGCCTGACGTGTGGCACGAAACCACCTGAGCTGATCTTGGCGTCCGTTATTGTCACGCCATACCGCAATCTGCACCTCGGATATACCTTGAGGAACGCGCAGATTGCCGACGGTCACACGAAAGGTTCCTGCCGCAGTATTGTAGTGGCTCGTAGAGACGCGACCGGTCGGTGGCGTGACCGTAAAGGTCTTCGAGCCGACAATGACGCGACCAGAGCCGGGTATATCGGCATGAACGTGCATGGTATATGCTCCAGCGTCACGGTGAAGCGAGAGGGGTACGGTAGCCTGCCAGGAACCGTCAGCCATACGCGTCGCGCGGTGCCACACCAGGTCATCTTGGCCGTTACGATTAGACCAAGTCGGGAACCAAACAGCCGTGGCGTTAACGGTCTGTCCGCCTGCAACATAAAAGCTTACCTGTCGCTGATTGCTTGAGACTGCCGTGCGTACTTCAACGGGAGGGCGCTGTACGGTCTGCCGCGTGCCTCCAAGCAATGTTTCAGCACCATTGCTATCGCGCACGTATGCGTGAGCTACATAGGTGCCGGTGCGCCACCCGTGATTGCTGGCAGCGACGTTAACGGTGTAATCGCCGTTAGACTGACGTGTTGCCGTGTACCATATGAGGTTATTTTGCCGTCCGTTACTGTCGTGCCATACCGGAACGCGTACCTGTGAAATGCCGGCAAGTGCGTTGATGTTGCTTACCGTGACACGGAACGTGCCGGCAGCAACATTGTAGTGGCTTGTGGCAATTCTGCCCGTCGGGCGTGTGACCGTAAGGGCCACTGAGCTCTCTTCCAAAAGAAGCATATGTGGCGTTTCGCTTGCGCCGGAGGAAAGATCGCTTCCAAGGGTGTTTCCGCTTGCGTATCCTCCCATTGTGACGGTTAATGCGCAAACGACGAGTGCGAGAAAAAGAGTCTTTTTTGTAATATGACGTTCAGAGACGTTAAAAGCCCTCATATAATGGCACTGCCCTCTCATGTTTTTGGCTACCATCTGCGTGTGTGTACAAGTCTTTATTTTATCATATCGGCTATAATGCTCGTACGGACCCTAAGGGGAGAAGACATGGCACGAAAGGTACTTTCGATATTTGGCACGCGGCCCGAGGCCATCAAGATGGCACCGGTCGTTCGTGCGCTTGCGCGTGACGAGCGCTTCGATGCAAAGGTGCTGGTAACAGCACAACATCGTGCCATGCTCGATCAGGTTCTCAATTTCTTCGAGATTGTCCCCGACTTTGATCTCGATATCATGGAGCATGGCCAAACACTCGCCCAGATTACGGCACGCGTACTCGAAGGTGTGACGCAGGTTCTCGACGAGTGGACGCCTGACGTCATCGTCGTGCACGGAGATACGACGACAACCTTTGCCGCTGCACTCGCGGCGTTTTATCGTCACGTTGACGTTGCACATATTGAGGCCGGTATGCGTACCGGTGACCTCCACCAGCCGTTTCCCGAAGAGCTCAACCGTACGCTTGTGGCCCGTATGGCGCGTTACAGCTTTGCGCCGTCAGCCGAATGCGAGGGGCATCTGTTGCGTGAGGGTATCGCGCCTGAGCGCATTATTCGCACGGCACACAACACGGGGGTTGATGCGCTTCTCTTGGCACGCGATATGCTCGCCGATGACCTTGCAAGCGAGTTGGCAGAAGCGCACGATAAGCATATTCTTGTGACCGCACATCGACGCGAAAGTTGGGGCGAAAGCATGCGTAATATATTCGGTGCAGTAGCCGATATCGCCTCCGCTCACCCCGACTATCACATCAGCGTGGCGACGCATGCCAATCCGCTCGTTGCCGATGATGCGACCGCTATTTTGGATGGCATTTCTAACGTTGAACTTTTGCCGCCACAGTCTTACCGCGATTTTGTCACACGTATGGCGCGGTCGCGTGTCATCCTTTCCGATTCCGGCGGCATTCAAGAAGAGGGACCGACGCTGGGGGTACCGGTCGTCGTCATGCGTAACAAGACCGAATACCACGAGTTGCTCGATGCCGGTGTCGTCTTTCTGGGAGGTACGCAGCGTGCATCTATCGTCGAGACGACCGAGCGCATCCTCGCCGACGAAGCCATCCACGCTCACGTACGACAGTTTGCGTGCGACCGCGCCACACAGTCGAGCATTCCGCAGATACTCGATACGCTGGCAGCTGATATCAGCGACACGCAGACACTCGACACGCAGGCCGGTGCATGAGGAGTGTCGCTCTCATAACCGATGCGCCTTTCTGTAGGGATGTTCGCACGCAGCGTACCGTCGAGGCATTGACCGAACAAGGCTTACATATTTCCGTCATCGACCAGGGGTTTCATGCGGAGGAGTCGCGTGCGCTTTTGCCTGCACAGCACGAGCTATTCTCGTCGCCCATCCCGCGGGGAAGCGTGCGCAAGTTTTGGTGGCATCTGCAAAATCGCCTCACCCCACTCCGTGCGTATCGCCAACGTACGCGGTGGCTTGTCAGCACGTTGCGCTCGCTGGAAGCAGACGTTATTCATTGCGTTAACGTGTTCGGCCTCGAAGCGGCGGTAACGGTGGCGACGGAAACACGCACCCCGCTCATCTACGAGCCTCTTGAGTACTGGCCGCAGTATCTGTTCTCCTCGACGTACGGCCTCTCGCGGCGGCTTGCTACCGCACTTGAGCGGTGTGAGCGTGATGCGGCGACGACGGTAACACAGATGATAACGGTGAGCCCGGTGATGGCGGACAACTACGCCGCACGAGGCTATCGAAACGCCAACGTCATCTACAACGCGAACGTTCCTGAGCATGGTCTCGCGCAACCTTCAGAGGTCCACACACCTATCCGTCTCGTGCATTCGGGATATCTCAATAGGGATCGCAATATCAGTGAGATTATCGCTGCATGTCTCGATAACCCTCTTGTCGAGCTCACCGTTCAGGGTGAAGGCCCGTGTCTGGCTGCTGCAAGACAACAGGCACACGGTGCGCCGAACATCAGATTTACGAGTCTCGTGCCCTACGGCCAGACCATCGATTCACTCGCAGATTACGACATCGGTCTCGCCGGTCTCTCGCCCGATGACGACCTTGCCGACTACGCGCTGCCAAATAAAATCTTCGACTATCTGGCTGCAGGTCTCACCATCGTCTGCACACGATCTCGTTCGGTTGCTTCGCTCGAAGACAGTAATGCATATGTTCGCTTTGTCGATGCACCAACGGCGGACCGTTTTGCCGAAGCATTCGCAGAACTCACGGCGGACCCTGCGGGGTTGCAGCGCAGGAAAGAAGCAGCGTTGGTGGCAAGTCGCGCCTATAGCCGTACGCGACAAAAAGAGCTCATCAAGAGCGTGTACGAACAGATTGAGCAGGTGGTCGCGTCATGATTTCTATCCTCATGCCTGCCTACAATGCTGAGCGTACGATTGCGCAAGCAGTTCGTTCGGTGCTTGGTCAACAGGGCGCAGAGTTTGAGCTCATCGTCGTCGATGACGGCTCGACCGATGCGACAGCTGACGTGGTGTGCGCGATTACGGCAGGCGATTCGCGCGTGAAGTTCATCCAACAGGAAAATCGGGGAACCGGTGGCGCGCTGGCAACGGCGACCGCTCACGCAGAAGGGGAGTGGCTGCTTCGGCTTGATGCTGACGACTGGCTTACCGAGGGCTCTCTGGCATGTCGCGTTACCTTCATGCACGAGCATCCCGGTTACGACATCTATTCAGCCTCATGTATCTATATCGAGGATGAATGCGAGAGCGAAGGTAGCGCTGCACAACGTGTTTTTCCTGGCTGGCAGGAACCTCGCTCGGTAACCTTTACTCAAGAGGTCGATTTTCCGTGGATTCAGGTGACCTCGCTCTTTCGACGTGATCTTTCTGAGCAGATCGGCAGCTTTCGCCCGCAGTTTTATAACGAGGACTATGACCTTTGGTTGCGTCTGCTGGCTGCCGGCGCGCGGCATCTCCATCAGCCGGAACCGCTCGCCTTCTATCGTATCCATCAGGGGCAGAAGACAGATGACGTTCTCAAGCAACGTGCCGACGACTGCGCAATCTTTAACGACTTGCTCGCATCCGGCGCCTTAACCGATGAGCAAGCTATTCATGTGCAAGCAGTTATCAAGCGCCATAAGCGCAACATTGCACTGCGCAAGACACTCTACGTTATAATAGGGCGCGAAAGAGCTGAAGTGGCAATCCGGAAGATACAAGGGGATCCATGTATCGAGATATGAAGATAGCGGCGCTGGTGCCTGCGTACAACGAGGGCAAGCACGTCGATAGAGTTATCACGACGATGCCCGACTATGTGGATTATATCGTGCTCGTTAACGATGGCTCGACCGATGACACCGCAGAGGTTATCAAGGCTAACCTCACCGAGCGGTGTACTTTTGTTAACCGTGGAGAGAATCGAGGGCTTGGAGCGACGCTGGTAGAGGCGAATCAGGTGACTCTTGCGCGAACCGATGCCGAGCTCATGGTGATTATGGCCGGTGATGCACAGATGGACCCGACCTACCTTCCCGCGCTGCTTGATCCGCTTGTCGATAATACGTGTGAGTTCTCTAAAGGCAATCGTTTCTTTAGCTCCGGCTCGCTGAAAGGAATGCCGCGCTATCGCGTGTTTGGCAATATCGTACTTACCTTTCTTACGAAGATCGCAACTGGCTACTGGTCGATATTTGATCCTCAGAACGGCTATACCGCCATCAAGCGTACGACGGCTCAACAGCTTGATTGGGAGCACATTGCGACCGATTATAGCTACGAAAATGACATCTTGTTACAGCTCGCATTGGTGCGCGCACGCATCAAAGATGTGAACATCCCCGCGCTTTATGCAAACGAGACTTCGACGATATCGCTTGCAAAGACGATTCCGTCGTTACTTGCGGTGCTGTGGCGGGCTTTTTGGAAGCGTATCTGGACGCTTTATGTGATCCAGTCTTTTTCGGTCATCGTCATCTTCTTTGTGCTCGGCAGTCTTCTGACGACGTTCGGGCTTGTCTATGGTGGTTACGAGCTATGGAAGATCTGGGGCGTGGCACCGTTGTCCGCCGCGAAGGCCGTTCTTATCGCGGTGACGCTTATTATGGGCCTGCAGTTTCTTCTGGGAACCCTCATCCTCGACATCATGAACGAGCCAAAGTAACGCTGTCGCGCGAGTTAGTGCTCGTTGCGCAGATAGAAGAAGAGAAATACGCTGAAGATAAACGAAATCACCGTGAGGTAAAAACCGATGCGCTGGAGCACGGTTCCGTCGTAGCGCACATTAAACGAGCCGCCAAGGCCGGCCGGTACCGTCACTTCAACGAGGTTTTGGTTCGCACTTGCATGGGCGGTGAGGTTCGTATAACGACCATCGTACTCGTCGACGCGCACACCGTAGCCCTTGTAGTAGACGAGCGGAACGGTGAAGGTTATCTCTGTATCCATCGGACGATGCTCAAACTGAACGGTCGTGCCCTCACGTATCGCATGAATAGTCCGACCATCGGAGACCTGTACCTCATTACCAGGCATCTGACGTAGCTGCTCGAACTGGGTGCCAAGGGGGTTCCACGCATCATCGCGCGCGAGGCTTTCGTAGCGTGGGGGGGTGTAGGTTGGTTCCCATCGTTCGTGAGAAATGAACGTCGGGTTGATGAAGGCGAATATAACCTGAAACGTGATAATGCCGAGGATAAGGGCGACCGGTGCCACAAGAAACGCGAGCGTACGGGTAACAAGCCAGCCCAGTGCCAAGGCGGCAAGCACCGAGGCAATAGTAAGAAGCGGTAGCGCAAAGCCGAGCCAGAGCAGCGGAGTTGTCTCGAAGGTGAAGCGTGCCGAGAAGAGCATCTCGAGCATCGGTACCCAAAACGCAGCCGAGAGCGTCGTCGCCAGTAAGGTGAACAGCAACACGCGTCGTGTCAGATGGGGCGTTGCACGCAGCGTCTTTGCGCGCACTACGAGTACTATGGCGACTGTCAGCAATGTGACGATTGCGGTGGGTAGGTGCGAGAACATCAGCGCCCACAGCCCGATAACGTAGGGCCATGGTCGTCGCATTTTGTTTGTGAGGATGTCGTATACACCGACGATGACGAGCGGAATCCATATCATCGCTAGCACTTCGTTAAGGGCGGCTCGTTCAAAAATGGCGTGCATCGTCCATGGCATGACGCAGACGGCAACGCCGGCAATGGCCCCGGCGACGGCGCGGCGTGTCAGGCGAAACGCTGCAAAAAATGTGGTGCTGAATAGCATGAGCATGCTCACAAAGATCGTCATGTTATAGGCAAAGGGCACCGTAATGGGATTGGCGAAGTTTGAGAGCCGCCAGCCAATAACGCGTAGCATGGCGCTGGGGTAGAGCATAAAGTCAGGTGAGAAGAAGCCGGCCCCGTACCCAAATCCTGCATTCATGTTGGGGTAGATACGTACCGGAAACTGTGCGTCGAAGATGCCGGCCGCGATGCCGTCGATACGACTTAGATAGTAGCCGTAGTTCGCGCCAGCGAAGAGCGAGGTATAGTGTATCGTGACGCTCCCATAGAGCACCGCAACGATTCCGAGGCCGATAAGAAAGAGCATCCACGTACTGCGGAAGATGCTTCTGCGCTGTGCGAGTTCTTGCGGTAGGTCGGTATCGGACACGTACTATCCTTACAGTCGTCGGTACAGTCGGCTATAATCGAAACCGTGCAACTAACACGAGACTATTGTAGAGGAATGTGAGCTTGTGCGCATTTTGCTCATTGCAGCAGCGAATTCCATTACGGGAGGCGGGGAGCGTCACGTCGCTGATCTTGCTACTGGGCTGACGCAGCGTGGCCTTGAGGTGGCGATTGCGGCACCGGCCGGTGGTGCAATGGCTGTGCTCGCTGGTGAGCTGGGCGCAGCGTACTTTGACGTTGACGTCTACGGAGGCAAGGCGCGTGCAGAGATACGCGCGGCCTTACACGTGTTTAAGCCTGATATCGTGCATGCTCACGGCTCACGTGCGGCACTCTTTGCGCGTCAGGCAGATTTACGTGCAGCCGAGCGATGCGTCGTCACGCTCCATGGTCTGCAAGGTGCACACGGCTTCGGCTCGTTCGCTAAGCTGGCTCTTGAGCGGCGGGTAAAGGACAAAACTGCGGCCTTCATTACCGTCTGCAAGTCCGACCGAGATAAAGCTGCACAGTTGGGGATTCTCGACCCGAACAAGACGACCGTTATCTATAATGGTGTGCCGCTGCCGCCGCTTGAACAACTCACGCGATGGCGCGACGAACAGGTTCTTGCGTGTGAGGCAGGCTTTGATGCAGACGCGCCCATGCTCTTGCACGTGGGGCGGCTTGACCCTGAGAAAAACCAGCGTGGCCTTCTTCATGCGTTTGCGTGGTTGCTTGCCCGTGAGCGCGATGCGCGGCTTGCGCTCGTGTGCGTCGGCGATACCGCTAAACGTGCGAAGCTCGAACAGCTTGCCGCCAAGCTCAATGTCACCCACGCTGTTGCATGGCTCACACCACGCGCCAATCTAACCCCGCTCTATGCGAGTTGCGATGCGTTCGTCCTGCCCTCACACTGGGAAGGTTTGCCTTACACGATTCTTGAGGCGATGGTTGCTGCCACACCGGTGGTGGCAAGTAACGTCGATGGCATTCCCGAGGCTGTCGTGCCCGAGGTAACCGGCTTTCTGGAAAAGCCGAACGATTCCGAAGCACTCGCCGAGACACTTGAAGATGCGCTTAATCTAACCGGAGCACAGCGCCGCGAAATGGGTGAGAACGCGCGCGCCGGCATCGAGCAGCGTTTCTCGCTGGAGCGCATGATTGACAACACAGTGGCAATTTATGAGGGTGTTGGCATTTTAGATGAATCTAGCACATCATGCTAGAATAGAGGCTAGTTTACGCGCACTTACGAGCTAGGAGCACGTATGGGTTTGCTTGAAAAAATTGCTGCTAAAGAGGCAGTCTATGGTGTGGTCGGCCTCGGTTATGTGGGGCTGCCGCTCGCCGTCGAGATGGCCAAGGAGGACTATCGCGTTATCGGCTTCGAGGTCGACGCTGATCGTGCCGCTGCCGTTAACGCCGGCGAGAGCTACATTCAAGACATCTCATCTACTGAGCTTGCGCCGTTTACTTCACAGGGGCGTATCGAGGCGACGACCGACTTCGCCCGTGCTGCCGAGTGCGACGTCATTGCCATATGCGTGCCAACGCCGCTTAATGAGATGCGAGAACCCGACATCACGTTCATAGCCGATGCCACGCGTGCTATTGCGCCGCACCTTACGTCGGAGACGCTCGTAACGCTCGAATCGACGACGTATCCGGGGACAACCGACGAGATTATCAAGCCGATTCTTGAAGAGGCAGGCCATGCGGTGGGTGCCGATATTTACCTCGCCTTTTCGCCGGAGCGCGTCGATCCGGGTAACACCGTTCACACCACAAAAAACACGCCGAAGGTCGTTGGCGGCCATACGTCGACGTGCAGCGCGGTGGCCGTGGCGTTCTACGAAAGTTTTCTCGACACCGTTGTGTCGGTCTCCTCGACGAAGGCGGCCGAGCTCTCTAAGCTCCTTGAAAATATCTTTCGTTGCGTTAACATCGCGCTTGTCAACGAGCTCGTGCAGCTGTGCGAGCGCATGGACATCAACATGTGGGAGGTTGTCGACGCAGCCAAGACGAAGCCGTTCGGTTTCATGGGTTTCTATCCCGGTCCCGGTCTCGGAGGACACTGCATTCCGGTCGATCCGTTTTATCTAAGCTGGAAGGCACGCGAGTACGACTTCCGTACGCAATTTATCGAGCTCGCAGGACTCGTTAACGGTGACATGCCCTACTACGTTGAGCAGCGCGTGATGGAGGCGCTCAACGAGCAAAAGAAGGCACTCAATGGGTCACGCATTCTTGTGCTCGGAGTGGCATACAAAGCCAACATCGACGACATGCGTGAAAGCCCGGCCATCAGCGTCATCGATTTGCTGCGTGAACGTGGTGCTGAGGTGCGCTATCATGATCCGTTCGTTGGAGAGTATCTGCAGGCAGGCGAGGCTGTCCGTAGCGTAGCGTTAACACCTGAGGAAGTCGCCGCCGCCGACTGTGTACTGGTGCTCACCGCACACGACGGAGTCGACTATGAGATGGTACGCGGCAATGCCTCGCTTATCTTCGATACACGTAACGTTTATGAGGGCCATGCAAGCGACACGATTCACATTTTGTAGGGAGTTTATTCGGTGAGCGCGATAACGTTCGGCACCGATGGTTGGCGCGCTATCATCGGCGATGATTTTACCTATGAAAATGTGCGCGCGGTGGCGGCGGCTACTGCCGCAGTCTTCGCTGAGGAGTGCGGTGGCGATGTTGCCGGCAAACGCCTCATCGTCGGTTATGATGCGCGTTTTGAAGCCGCAGCGTTTGCCGCCGCCGCCGCCGAGGTACTCGCCGCCGCCGGCTTCGAAGTGCTCCTCAGCGACCGTGTTATCCCCACGCCGGGCGTGTGCTACGGTATCTCGCGCGACGATGCGGCCGTTGGCGGCATTATGCTTACTGCCTCACACAATCCGTCGGCATGGCTTGGCGTCAAGGTACGCATGGCCGATGGTGGCGCTTCACCGGCCGAGTTCACCGACAGAATCGAAGAAAAACTGCAGAGGCGAGCTGCCGCACCAATATCGCTGAGCTCCGCATCGACTCGCGTCATACTGACAGATCTCGTAGCCAGCTACCTCGATGGCCTCCGTGAAACACTACGTATCCTTGCACCATCTACGCCGCCGCCGCCGACGACGCTCACCGTCATCGTTGATCCCCTCTACGGTGCCGGCCAGGGATACCTTGCCCAGATGATACGCGAACAAGATGTCGAGGTCATCGAAATCCACGCTGAACGTAATCCAAGTTTCAACGGTCTGCATCCCGAGCCTATTCCGCCGTGGACCGACGTGGCCAAAGCAGCCGTTCTCGAACACGGTGCCGCTGCGGCGTTTGTAACCGACGGTGATGGCGACCGCATCGGTGCCATCGACGAGCATGGCAACTTCGTCTCACCTCATCGCATCATTGCGCTTCTCGCACAACACCTCGCTGAAGACCTCGGCCGCGATGGCCGCATTATCAAGACGCTTGCGGCTTCGACGACCATCGACCGCCTCGGTGCTGAGCTTGGCATCGAAGTCGTCACCAAACCTATTGGCTTCAAGTGGATTTACGAAGAGATGCTTGCTGGTGATGTACTTATCGGCGGCGAGGAGAGCGGTGGCATCGGTATTCCCGAACACGTGCGCGAGCGCGATGGTTTGCTCATGGCACTTCTGCTGCTTCAGATGATGCGTGTACGGCAAAAGACACTTGGCGAGCTTGTCGCAGACTTCGAAAAGACCGTTGGGATGATGTACTATCTACGTCGTGATCTCACTCTTGATGAGCCGACGATGGAGCGTTTTCGTACCGAGGTCCTCACGAGTACACCCAAAAAAATTGCAGGTCAGCCAGTCATCAACGTCGATCGCACCGACGGCCTTAAACTTCTTTTTGCCGACGATGAGTGGCTTTTACTGCGCGGAAGCGGTACCGAGCCACTCGTGCGTGTTTATGCCGAGGCCACAACTCCCGAACGCCTGACCGCATATCTTGATGCCGGTGAAGCATACGTTCGAAACGAAAGTATATCGTAGCGATGCGTATCACGATGGCCACTAAGTATTATCCGCCGCATATCGGTGGCATTGAGTCGCACGTGCGCGATCTGAGCGAAGCACTCGTTTCTGCGGGGCATCAGGTCAAAGTTATCAGTTCAAACGAGAACCATACCTATGAAGAAGCAACGATCAATGGTGTTGAAGTCGTGCGTTTGCCGCGCTTGACCGAACAGGCCGCTACGCCCATCGCGCGTCACTATGGTGAGGTGCTCAGCCATGAGGCACGTTGCTCCGATCTCGTCCACTTTCACTTTCCGTATCCGTGGGGCGAGTTCGCGTGGATATATCGTTCCGAGTCGCGCACCGTTCCTTACGTGGTGACGTATCATACCGATATCGTGCGTCAGAAGAAGGCGCTTGCATTCTATCGGCCGTTCCTTAACGTCTTCCTTGATCGTGCTCGTCTCATCATGGCGAGTTCGCCGAATCTTATTGAACACTCGCCGTTTCTCAGCTCCCGTGCCGAGAAGTGCCGTCACGTAGACTTCGGGCTTAACCTCACCCACATCGCCGACAATCCTGCTGCTCTCTCTCTCGCCGCTGAGCTGCGCACCAGTCTACGCTCTGGCCCGGCCGCTCCTGACCGCCCTCTCGTGCTATTCGTGGGGCGGCTTATCTACTACAAGGGCGTTGATGTACTGGTTGAGGCGATGCCGTTCGTTGATGCCGAGTTCGTCATCGTTGGCACCGGCCCGCTCGCTGAGGAGATGCGCAGACGCGCCGTTGAGCTCGGTGTAGCCGACCGCCTGCACGTTATCGGGCGCGCAAGCGATGAGGACATCGCGGCGTGGTATCACGCAGCTGATGTGCTCGCACTGCCGAGCGTCGAGACGAGCGAGGCGTTCGGCCTTGTGCAAATCGAAGCACACGCGGCCGGAACGCCGGTCGTCTCGACGCTGCTCAAGAGCGGTGTGCCGTACGCTAACCTTGACGGCATCACCGGCTACAGTGTCGCTCCAAACGATGCAGGCGCGCTCGCCGATGGCATTAACCGCGTGCTCGACGATCCGTCACATGCCGCACAGCTCGGCGCACAGGCGAAGGAGCGCGCCCTCAGCACCTTCAGCGTTTCTCGTATGGTCGAAAATGTAACCGCTGTTTATAATGAGGCATTGGGTATGTCTATACGCCAAAACGAAGGGACGTAGCATGTTCGCTTGGATCAAAGAGCATGAACTTTCGATTGCCGGGAAAATCTCATGGGGGTTGCTGCTGCTCGCCGTTTTCCTCGTACCGATTACCTTTGCGCAGTCGTTTGGTGGGAACATTCCCTTTGTGGCCGACATGTTCGACACGCCCAAGATTTGGCTCTTGCGTGTGCTTACTCCCTTCATGTTTGTTGCGTGGGGAGCAGACATCCTGTTCAACGGCGGTAAGATTCGTATCAATAAAGTCGCACTTGCGCTCATCGGTATCCTCGGCGTCATCATGATTGCGTCGACGATAGCCTCAATCGAGCCCATGCAGTCGTTCTTTGGCAAATATCGTCGCTACGATGGTTTATGGAGCTACTTTATCTACGTCGCGTTGCTCTGGGTAACGATGCAGTATGCAACCTCGACTAAGCGGGTCAAGCAGATTATGCAGACGCTTTCGGCGACGAGCATCATTGTTGCCGGCTATGGTCTTCTGCAGGCGATTGGTATAGATCCCTTTGAGTGGGGCAGCTTAAGCTTTGAAGTCAACCGCTCGTTTTCGACATATGGAAATCCCAATCTGCTCGCCGGTTTTCTTGCATTCGGTCTCTTCATCAATCTCGGGCTTGCTCTCAGCGAAACCGAACAACGTCCTCGCATTTACTATTGGGTTGCGACATTGCTCAACGCGGCGGTAATGGTTACGGCGTTTTCGCGTTCGATTTGGGTAGGAGCTGTCGTTGCACTCGTCCTGTTTATTGCTATTGCTATACGTCAGCGTATACCGCTCAACAAAACAGACGGTGCGTTTGTCGGTGCAACGGTACTTGCGGCCGGCGCATTCGTGGTGCGATCGCTCTTTAGTGATAGCAACGTGATGAACGTTGGCACGCGAATCGTGTCCATCTTTGAATTTGGTGAAGGAAGTGCTCAGACGCGTTTTCAGATCTGGCAGGCTGCTATTGACGCGACGAAGGAACGTCCATTGCTTGGGTGGGGTCCCGACACGTTCCGCATGGTCTTTCGCTGGTTCCAACCCTATGAGTACAATCGAGACGCCGGTTATCGCTCGGTCGCCGATAATGCACACAACTATCCGCTTCATATGGCGGCAACGGTCGGTGTTGTGGGTGCCGTGTGTTTTTACATATTGCAACTCTGGGTCGTGGTTTCGGCAACGCGCTATCTCTGGAAACGTCCTACTCTTGATACCGACGTTGCCAAAAATAAGCGTGAGCAGGAGCGAGACACAGCCAAACTCGAGCGCGCACGTCGTGCACGCATCATGTATGCCGGCGTACTTGCCGCAGTTGTTGCTTACATGATACACCTCTTTTTCGGGCTCTCGCTGCCCGGCGCGACGTTTTTGCTCTGGGTCTTTATGGGTGTGATGCTCGTGCCTACCTCGTCTGTGCGTGAGATTAAACCGGTCGGCTATACTGCGGCGCTCGCAACGACGATTGTGTGTGTTGTGCTTGCGGGCATACCGGTTTATTATGCGACGAATCACCTGCGGGCTGACAACCGGTTTATGCAAGCACGGGTCTATGCGTCGACCGGTCAATATACGACGGCGCTCACGACGCTGCAAGACGCTATAAGGTTCAATCCGTACAACGATCAGTACGCCATTGAATATGTGCAGGTTATGTTGAGGGCCGCTGCTCAAGGACAGGCGACCTTCGAACAGGTGACCACCGTTACCGAGCTTCTTATGGAGGCTTTCTCGAACGAGTACGATGTTTACCTTCTTGCAACGTGGGTCTATGAGGCACTTGCGCGTGAAGACGAGCAGTATCTTGAGCGCGGACTTGAAATAGCGCGCGAGGCCGTTGAGATCTATCCACATGGGTTAGCGTTGCGCTTTACCTACGTTAAGCTTCTTGAACTCGCCGGTGAGCATGAGGCTGCTCTCACTGAGCTCGAGTTCATTACAGCCGCTGACCCACGTTTTAAGGACGCACGCGAGATGCTCGAAGAGCTCCGCAGCGAAGAGTTGACAGAGACGGCCGACAGAGCGAACGAAAGGTAACGCATGACCCAAAAAATACTCGTAACTGGTGGCGGTGGCTTTATTGGGAGCAATCTTGTCGACGCACTGCTTGATGATGGAACATATGAGGTACGAGTCATCGATAACTTCTCGACGGGACGGCGGGAAAACCTTGCGCACTGCCTCAACAACATCGAGCTTATTGAGGGTGACATTCGCGACATGGAGATTGTTGAAGATGCGGTTGCCGATGTAGATGCCATTCTACATCAGGCAGCACTCCCTAGCGTTCCGCGCTCCGTTAAGGCTCCCATCACCAGCAATGCAGTCAATGTTGACGGTACGCTCAACCTTTTGAGCGCGGCACACAAGGCCGGCGTCAAGCGTATTGTCATGGCATCAAGCTCATCGGTCTATGGCGATACACCGACACTGCCAAAGGATGAGTCGATGACTCCGACTCCTATGTCGCCGTATGCGGTGACCAAACTGACCGGTGAGCACTACATGCGCGTCTTTGCCCAACTCTATGGCATCGAGACACTCGCTATCCGGTACTTTAATGTCTTCGGTCCGCGTCAAGATCCGACCTCAATGTACAGTGGTGTTATTGCCAAATTTATGACAGCCGCGCTTGAAAAGAGTACCTATACCGTCAATGGCGATGGGCTACAGGCGCGCGACTTTACCTACATCGACAACGTTGTTGATGCGAATCTGCGCGCACTTAAGGCTCCGAAACTCGCCGGTCAGGCCATCAATGTGGCATGCGGCGAGAAGCATACACTCCTTGATCTCATCGACGCCATCAACGAGGCGGCCGGTGTTGACCTCCCCATAGACTTCCGTGAGCCACGTGCTGGTGACGTGATGTACTCTCAGGCGGCTATCGAGCAAGCACACGAGATTCTTGGCTATGAGCCCACGGTTTCGTTTGCCGAAGGGATTGCGCGCACGTTTGCGTGGTATCGGGAAAACTGAACTGTCTAAGGAGCAGAGAGCTAAAGCGCAAGCCAATCAATGAATCGCTGAGCGACGACCTTGCAATCAGATTGTTCCTGAATGAAAGAACGACCACGCTGTCCGATTGCGAGTGCTTCTTGACGATGGGTCAGAGCACGAATTACATAATCGGAAAACAGGGCATTGTCACCAGGGGCAACGACATAAGCGTGTTGCATGGGGGTAAGGAACGTTCCTATGGCTCCCACATCGGTTGTCACAACGGGAGCACCGGATGCCAAATATTCGCCAAGCTTGTTCGGAAATCCGGCAGAGGAGTATTCGCCTGCCGCGCGGGGGAGAAGCAATACCTGAGCCTTGCTCATCTTGCGGTAGAGCTTGACGGGCACAAGAGGCTCACAAAACGACAGACATCCTTCAAGCCCCTCTGCCACAACCCGTGCCCTAAACGTTTCCGTGGTATCTGCTCGTGCGGTGCCGTAGATATCAAGCGTAAAATCAGGAATGATCTTACGTACCGTCCGCACAATCTCAAACAGATTGTCGATCTCTTGATGCGCAAGGTTGCCACAATATAGAGCAGAGCTCGACAGCGTGCGTCTTTCCTTGTATGGAGCAAAGAGTGAGGTGCGAATTGGCGTGTTTGAAACGAAGAATTTTTCTGCCGGACATCCGAGCTCAATCCAGCGATCTCGTAGATAATCAGACACGACGATGACGGCATCAACAGTTTCGTTCACCGTTTGCACAATAGACTCACGCAAGGAGTCATCGGTTATCTTGATGTATGGCGACTCGCCGCTTGAGAGAATGAGTCGCGGAACTCCCAATTCTTTGATAGTTCTTGCATGCTCGCTGAGGGTTTTTAGATCGTTTTTCATGATAACTACGTTTGGCTTTAGCTGCGTGATAACTTCGGATATTCCTCTGTCCAGGCTGATATTTTTGTCCTTATAAGGAGCTAGAAAGGAACCGACCCTCAAGTCTTTCAGAGGATAGATAGGCGGAGAAGTCTGCGCAAATGCAAACAGATAGGTCGCAAATTTATTTAAGCGAAACCCTTCAATCCATGACGCAAAATAGTTTGTGTGAGCGAGGGCGCACATTGCAATGTGAGAAGTAAGGAACAGAACGGTATCATCGCTTGCCTTATGCCCTTTTTTGAGTGTCATAATGACACATAGTATACTATATTGAGGGGGTGGGGAGTTTTTTCGATGATTAGCGTCTTCTTCATACTCGATGAGGCATACTCTCTGTTCCCGGGTGGCGAGGGTGGTCCGCGCTTTGGTGGTGCGGGACTTCAGATGTATCTGCTAGCCGACGAACTCTCCAAAGATTCTGAACTCGACGTGCACTGGGTGTTTCTGAGCGCATGGCGTCCGATTGGCGTCAGCCTTCTTTCGCATCCACGTATCACTATTTCCAACACATTGTCTTCTCCTGAAGACGAAAGACTTCGAATAGGTCCTCTTCCTATTCCTTTTGGGCGTACCGCACGAAGGTTTGTACGAAGAGCGAGGGGGATTGAGGAGCCAGAAGCGCCCTGTCAATCGCCATATCCGAAGGTGTTTATTTCAAGCATAGGGGGTTCTGCGCCTTTTTTACTCAGGGAAGCTGGGCGTGTTGATAACGCGAAAACGATACTGCGTCTCTCATCAGACACCGACACTATCAATCCACGTTGGTGCGATCGGCCTCGTGACGAGATGTTTAAGCTCTATCGCGCCATCGATCGGATTGTCACACAGACAAACAAGCAACACGATCTCTTGCTCGAAAACGCTTCGGTTAAAAGTACGCAGATTAGCAATATGTGGCCAATTCCGAGTAACACTCCCTCGTATGAGCGAGAGCACGTTTTGTGGGTAGCCAGTGCACAAGCGCTTAAGCAGCCGTGGATTTTTCTCAATCTGGCAAAACAGTTTCCGAGTGAGAGATTTGTCATGGTCATGCCCGTAGCAAATGAAGTTCAGCTGGCAGAATACGTCATTCGGCAAGCATCAAGCGTAGATAACCTGACCGTTATCGACGAGCAAGTTCCTCTCGAGGAGCTTGTGGAATACTTCGCTAAGGCCAAAGTTTTTGTAAACACTTCGGAAATAGAAGGCTTCCCCAATACATTCCTGCAGGCAGGAGCGGCGCGTACCCCCATTCTTTCGTTTGGCATAAATCCTGACGATATGCTCAACATCCACAAGATGGGCATCTGTGCAGATGGAGATGTCGACCGTCTCGTTGAAGGGCTTGCCACCCTGTTGGGCGATGAATCACTTCGAAAAGAGTGTGGCGATAACGGATTCGCGTACGTACGCGAGGTCCACAGCTCGCCGATTATCGCCGCACAATGGAAGGCACTCATTATGCAGCTGGCGACATTGCGTCGAGGAGAATAGAGAATGATGCATGCGATTGCCCGAAAAGCTAAAATATTCCTTGCACTACTCTTGCATCCGCACTCACTTAAGCAGATACTGGCAGGTCAGTTGTATGAGGCTAAAGAGGAATACTATGCCCATCATGATTTTTTGACAACCGAAGCATTTTACTATTCAATCCGTCGCAGGCTAGAGGCACGTTATCGGATGCGTCTCGGCGTAGGCATGGCAAACCTCTCGCATCCAACGCTTTACTCTGAAAAGATTCAGTGGCGCAAGCTGTATTGCCCACAGGTCAAATTGATTGCGAAGGTTACCGATAAGGCCGGTGTCTATGGTTATGTTTGTGAGAAGATAGGCGATACTCATCTTCTGCCTCTCGTATGGAAAGGGAGTACGTTTGATGCCGACACTTTGCGAGCACTGGGTGATAACATCGTTTTGCAGCCGACACATCGTTCTGGACAGGTAGCTTTTATCGAAAAAGCCGAGTACATCGACTACGAGGCTCTCGCGCATTTATTGCACCGTATGTTGCTTTGGCCTTATTCCATGCGGGGACAAGAGCCGTGGTACGGCAGAATAAAAGCACAGATAATTGCACGTCCTTTGATTAGAAATTCCGATGGTAGCGCATTCTTGAATGACTATAAGTTTCACATGTTTCGACAGGCCGATGGAACAAGAAAGGTCGTATGTGCGATTACTAACATATATCCGCGCTGGCGCATTCTTGTTGACGAGAACTTCACGTCCCTTCCTTTTGAGTGGAATCCGACGGTGTACGAACATCTGAAAGAAGCTCCCGATAAACCGGATAATTTTGATGCAATGCTCGAAGATGCCTGTCGACTCTCTGAAGATTTTGATTGTGTGCGTGTAGATTTTATGATGGGTGCCGACGAGTATTATTTTACTGAACTTACCTTTGCCCCTGCGAGTGGACTTGCGTTTTTCTCCCCACCCGAATACGACAAAATTGTCGGAAGCTACTGGCATCTCGATACGGGCAATCCACTTAAGCGAGCTTTCTGGTTCTGTCGCGCATGGCTTCCCCTCTGGAAGACTGAACGTCCGATGAGAAATCTACGTAGACTTTATCGATACCGAAATGATTGGGCTATAACGGGCATTCGCCAGAAAGATTATGACAGGCGCTACCAAGAAGGAGGGGAGTTCTTCGATGGTTAGCGTCTTCTTTATACTCGACGAGGCATACTCTCTGTTTCCGGGTGGCGAGGACGGCCCGCGCTTTGGTGGTGCGGGACTTCAGATGTATCTGCTAGCCGACGAACTCTCCAAAGATTCTGAACTCGATGTTCATTGGATGTTTTTGAGTGCCAGTGCGCGACACCCCGTCGTTGATGTCATGTCGATTTCACATCCTCGCATAGCCCTTTCTCATATTCCACGGAATAGAACGGTTCCCTTCGGACACGTTTTCATGAAATGGGCGTGGGAAAATAAAATGCGCTCGCGTTATGATTCGCCGCATCCAATTGTACTTATTGCAAGTACGGCGGTATATGCGTCCTGTCTCTTAGAGCAAGCCGAATATGCTCGTGCAAAGACTATCTTGCGCCTGTCATCCGATACCGACACCACCAACCCCCGTTGGAGTCAGCGATCTCGTGAAGAGGCCTTTTCACTCTATCGCGCTATCGACCAGATAGTGACCCAAACGCGTACGCAACACGACCTTTTGTTCAAGAATGTCTTTATCGAAAGTACGCGTATCGGCAGTATATGGCCTCTACCGAAAGATGGAATTTTCCTTGAACGAGAGCACATTCTGTGGGTAGCCAGTGCACAAGCGCTTAAGCAGCCGTGGATTTTTTTCAATCTGGCAAAACAGTTTCCGAGTGAGAGATTCGTCATGGTCATGCCCGTCACAAGTGAAGTTCAGCTGGCAGAATACGTCATTCGGCAAGCATCAAGCGTAGATAACCTGACCGTTATCGACGAGCAAGTACCTCTCGATGAACTCGTGGAATACTTTGCCAAGGCCAAAGTCTTTGTGAACACGTCGGAGATAGAAGGTTTTCCCAATACATTCCTGCAGGCAGGAGCGGTGCGTACACCTATTCTTTCGTTTGGCATTAATCCCGATGATATGCTCAACGTCCACAAGATGGGCATCTGTGCAGATGGAGATGTCGAGCGTTTCACCGAAGGGCTTACCACTTTGCTGGGCGACGCATCGCTGCGAGACGAGTACGGCGAAAACGGTTTTAACTACGTGAAGCAGTTTCACAACCCTACGCTGATTGCTTCGCAGTGGAAAGCGATTATCCAAGGAGTGCTCGATGGGAGATAGCAAAAAGCAAGTGGATAGGACACGGATATGCAACATCGTCAACGCGATGTTTGCGTGGCCTTATTCGATGATTGGCCAAGAGCCGTGGTATGGACATATTAAGCTACGTCGTCTTAAGTGTCGAACGGACGAATGGTGCATAACGAGCGTTCCTACGCCAGAAACGTGCTTTGTCCGATGACGAAGGCCGTAACGCTCTTTTTCGACAATCCCCTTATTGGGGAGGTGCTTGATCCCGACTCGTTTGAGGTTCTTCGTTATGGGGGAGTTGAGGTCCAGATGGCCTATCTTATACGAGAACTTCTAAAAACCGACCTTTACCAAGTTGTTATTATCACCGATAAACCGTTTTACTATCCTGGCGTTGAGATTCGCCCTCATCCCACTCTAATTCAACGAGGAGCGCCCGTTGTCTCTCGCTGGATTAATGCGTATCGTAAGAAAAAAGTCTTTCGTGCATGCACCAAGCGACGTATATTTCTTCCATGGTATATGAACAACTCTGTCGCTCTGATTGATGAGGCAATCCGTATGGGTGTGTCGACCGTGTTTCGTGTAAGCGGTGACGCAGTAGTTGATGGCTCCGACATTTTGCCGGCAGCACATCTCGAGTTAGTCTATGCGTACTTCCCTCGGTTCGACAAGGTCATCTGTCAATCTGAGTATCAACAACGTCTTCTTGTTGAGCGTTGGGGTATTGATGCTCCCGTTATCGTCATGGGAACCGATTCGATTGCACCGTCACTTGCCAAGAACTCTTTGTTGTGGGTCGGGCGGTGCATAGAGCTCAAACAACCGAAACTTTTTTTGCACATCGCACGCGTATTTCCCGATATCGAGTGTCGCATGATTATGACGACTCCGCATACCGATACAATGTTTTATGACGCATTAGTTGAGGAAGCTGAAAGTATTTCCAATCTCGTAATCGAGACAAACGTTCCTCACTGCGAGATGCCTCAACGTTATGCGCGTGCTCTTGCATTTATCAGTACGTCACTTACCGAGGGAGCACCCAATGTGTTTGCCGAGGCTGGTATGGCAGGCACTCCGGTTTTCTCGCTCAACGTGAATCCGGCGGGAGTGCTTGAGAACGGTGAGTTGGGAATGTGCGCACAGGGAGATTTCTTGAAACTGTGTAAGTCACTTAAGGCGTACCTCGACCAAACAGGTAACGAGCAGCTTATTCGTCAGGAGCAAGCACGCGTCTTTGCGCAATCACACTGGAGCATCGAGCAGATGGTTGCGAGCTATCGACGCATCTTTGAGGAGTTGATGTCCGATGAGTGATCGGCACATCGCCATCTTATCTCAGGGAATTGTTGCGCATGATGGACGCTTGCGTAAACACGCACGTGCACTAGCCAACGCAAACTATCGCGTCACGGTTGTAGGACGGCGTGCGCTGGATGGGCAAGAGCCTAACGAGCCCTTTGAGGTCGTCTATCTTCAGCAGGATCGCCCTGATTTTATGTGGCCATGGTGGGGACGTCCGTCGGTGTGGCGACCGGTTCGCGGTGTGGTTAATCGGACATACACGCAGGTAAGGTTGGATTTTCACTGGCGTGCCTTAATCACCAGCTCCGAGCTCACCGATATCGGTTATGCGCTTAAACCTGACGTTGTAGTGGCAAGTGATCTCTATGCGCTCAAGAGTGCCGGTCTTGTCTCACAAAGGCTTGATGTTCCACTTGTATTTGATTCCTATGAGTTCTTCGAGGGCTACTTCGATAACCACTATGCGCAACGAGAAGCTAATCGCTTGCTGAAAAAATGGGTGCCGCGTGCATCGGCACTGCTGAGCCCATGTCCTCTTAAACCGTTAGGGAATCTTTATGCACGTGCACGCCGAGAGATTGTCATTGCTAATAGCGCACCGTGGGAAGAAGTGACACCAACGGCACTACACGAACCCATTCGCCTGTTGAGTCAGAGCGGGATCAGGAGGGCATCGGGTGAGCTGCTGATGGTGCAGGCGATGCAGTACCTGCGCGATAAGGCGACGCTTACAGTTCAAGGGCGCAGTGTCGACCCCGCATATCTGGCCGAGATAGAAGACACCATTGCGCGTCACGGCCTTGAGGATGTTGTTACCCTAACGGGAGCATTTGACCCATCGGAGGGTGTTCGATGTGCTAATGCTTTCGACATCGGTACGGTAACGCGTCCGAGTCCGCTGAGTCGCAACAATGACATCGCACGGCCCAATCGCTTCTACAATTACCTCAACGCAGGGCTGGCATGTGCAGTGGGAAACACAACAGGGTTTCGTACGTTTTCCGGCATGGACGAGTTCGGCATTCTGCTCGATACCACCTCACCGGAAACGATCGCGCGTGATCTGCGTCCCCTTCTTGAGAATCCTGAGCAAATTGCGCACATGAAGTATCGCGCAAAAGAGCTCTATCGCCCCCACACGTGGGAAGAGCAGGAGAGGAAGTTGCTCGCGCTTTACGCAGAGATGTTTGCGTCAGAGAGCGCTTCGGCGGCTTGATGCATTGCCTAGCAATTTATGTTGTCTTAAATCCCACAATCGCCTCAACACATCGCGTGGCGGCTTGTCCGTCCCAGAGCGGGGGGATATGAGGCTTGGGTTCGACGGCACGCACCTTGGTGTATGCCTCGTCGAGCGATGTGCGTGTGGTACCGGCCAACACACCCAATCCTCCGTGCTCTACAAGTGTGATGGGACGTTCGGTGTTGGGGCGTACCACCAGAAATGGGGTGCCCAGCACACAGCACTCCTCCTGCAATCCGCCGCTGTCAGTTATCATGAGCGCAGCTCCGAGGTTGAGGCGCAGCATTTCTCGGTAGCCTACCGGCTTTGTGAGAATGATACGCGGGTTTGCGAGCAGCTTACCGAGTAGACCGGCGGTTTCAAGTGCTCTCTGGGTACGAGGATGAAGTGGCCAGATCATCGGTAGGTCGCCGGCGATTGTTTCGGTTAGCCATTCGGTAATTTCACGAAGTGCGAGAGGGTCGTCAACGTTTGCGGGTCGATGGAGCGTCGCAACAGCGTAGGAGCTGTCGGCAAAGGTATCGTCTGCCGGTAGCACCTGCCCTTCAACGAGAGCCTCGTTGACAATGGTGGTCACATCCAGCGCACGCGCCGCATCAAGCTGTTCGTTGAGGGTATCGATCATGATGTTGCCCACGAAGCAAATCGTTTGAGCGTTGTGCCCTTCACGGGCAAGCGTTTCGCTGCTACCGACATCCGGTGTAAGGAGCAGGTCGCTTATTGTGTCGGTTATCACCCGATTGATTTCTTCGGGCATCGAGCGGTCGTAGCTGCGTAAGCCTGCCTCGATATGAGCAACACGAACCTCTCGATAAGCTGCGGCTTGGCTACACGCAACGGTGGCGTTGACGTCACCGACAACGACGACCCAGTCGGGTTTTTCGGCAAGAAGTACCTGCTCGAACGCGGTCATCGTTGCACCGATCTGCTCGGCATGGGTGCCAGAGCCGATGCCGAGATTGATATCGGGCATGGGGATGTTAAGTTTACTGAAGAATACCTGTGACATCGCATCATCGTAGTGCTGACCGGTATGCACGAGTATGTGCTCGATTGTCGTGTCAGCCTGCTTAACGGCACGGACGAACGGTGCAATCTTGATAAAGTTAGGCCGAGCTCCAACCACGCTGATAATCTTCACTGGACTCCTTTCACACTATCTCTATTGTAGGGTTAATGGTGGTAGAATGGGGCTATGAGTTTTTGTCTGTTAGATAGGATGAAAAGTGACCAAACCATTCGAGGGTAAAAACATACTGGTGACCGGTGGTACTGGCTCGTTGGGGCAGGTGCTCGTTAGGCGTATTCTGTCCGGTGTTGAGGGGCTGCCTGAAAGTGTGACAGTCTTTTCGCGCGATGAAGCGAAGCAACACTATATGCGCCTTGAGTGCATGGATCGCGCGACTGCTACCGATGAGGTTATCTTTGAGAACTCACAACGGTGTTTGCGCTTCGTTTTGGGTGACGTGCGTGATTACGCCAGTGTGGCGCGGGTGGCACACGGCAAAGACATCATCTTTGCGGCAGCTGCGCTCAAACAGGTGCCGAGCTGCGAATACTTCCCCTGGGAGGCGTGCCGCACTAACATCCTGGGTGCCGAAAATCTGGTACGCGCTATCGCTGAGCATAATTTGCCCATTGATACCGTCGTTGGCATCAGCACCGATAAAGCGTGCAAGCCGGTCAACGTTATGGGTATGACGAAGGCAATCCAAGAGCGTGTCTACATCGAAGGTAACTTACGTGCACCGCAAACGCGTTTTATTGCGGCGCGTTACGGCAATGTACTTGCATCACGCGGATCGGTCGTACCGCTCTTTCTTGACCAAATTGCAGCAGGTGGGCCCGTCACTATCACGACCGAAGATATGACACGTTTCCTACTTACGCTCGAAGATTCTGTTGATACTATTATCGCAGCGGTTAAGGCTGGCGAGCCGGGCGAGACTTACATTCCGCGCTGCCGCTCTGCATACATGACCGATCTTGCGAAGTTCCTCATTGGCGACCGAGATATCGAAATAGTTGTGACCGGCATTCGTCCAGGCGAGAAGATTCACGAGTCGCTACTGGCTGCCGAAGAATCGACACGTACCGTCTTTGGCGCAGAGGGTTACTATGCGCTTCGTCCGATGCTGCCCGAGCTTGCCGACCCTGTAGATGAGCCGGCGCTTGTGGGTGAGTATTCGTCCGATACCGCACTTATGACCTCCGATGAGCTAGCTAAGTTCCTCACGGAAAAGATTCCTGAAGTTATCGGCGCACGTTATCTGGAGTCGTAAATGCCGAAGGTCATAACGCTTCTCGGAACGCGTCCGGAGATTATCCGGCTCTCGCGAGTGATTGCGCTGCTTGACGAAAGACTTGGCGCAGGTGAGGGCCATATTCTTGCACACACTGGCCAAAACTACGACGACCGTCTCGACGGACTGTTTTTTCGCGACCTAAACGTGCGCAAACCTGATGAGTACATGGGCGTACGTGCTGACACGTTTGGCGCACAGGTGGCGCAGATTCTCGAAAAGAGCGAGGCCTTGTTTGTGCGCGAACAGCCTGATGCCATGCTCATCTTGGGCGACACGAATACCGGTCTGGCAGCGTTTATTGCCAAACGCATGGGCATTCCTGTCTATCACATGGAGGCTGGCAATCGTTGTTACGACGATACGGTGCCCGAAGAGGTCAACCGGCGCGTCATCGACCACAGTTCTGATGTGTTGTTGCCCTATACCTTTAACAGCGCACGCAATCTCGAGCGCGAGGGTATCGAGCCCGAGCGTATCATTGTGACCGGTAACCCCATCAAAGAAGTGCTCGATTACTATGCTGAACAGATCGAGGCGGCCGATCCCTTCACCCAGTACGGGGTCAAACCGGGTCAATACATTCTGGTAACCGCACACCGCGCCGAGATGACCGATGTGCCTCACCGGCTTGCTGCGCTCATCGATGCGCTCGGTAAGGCCGGCGATATGTACGACATGCCAGTACTCGTTTCGCTACATCCACGCACACGCAAAAAGATGGACGCACAGAATATTGTGCCAAGCGAGCGCATCAAGTTCTTCCCTCCGATGGGTCTCTTCGACTTTGTACGTCTCGAAAAGGAAGCGTTCTGTGTGTTGAGTGATAGCGGAACCGTGCAGGAAGAGTGTTGCATCTTTGGAGTTCCGACCGTCACGATGCGCGACGTGACCGAACGCCCCGAAACGATCGAGTGCGGTAGCAATGTGCTCGGTGGAGTCGAGGCGGCGCGTATCTTGCCGCTCATGGAGGAGATGATTGCACGCCGCGGTACGTGGACGCCGCCGGAAGAATATCTGCGCGACAATGTTGCGGTCACGGTCGGCGATATCATGATGCAGGGACTCGCATCGGAGGAGTCTGTGCCGGAGGATGAGATTACGATAAAGAGGGAGCTGGCATGAGTGTGGATGTGCAGCGTGTCCTTGTTCTCGGTGCCAGCGGTATGCTGGGACACGAAGCAGTGCGGGTGCTCGCGCCTGACTTTGAGGTCTTCGCGGCGTTGCGCGAGACGAGCGACGTGCTCGGCCTTGGCCTAGACCTGGCACACGCGCTTGCGGGACTTGACGCGTTCGACATTGCGACGGCACGCACGATGTTCGAGGTAGCACGTCCCGACATGGTCATCAATGCTGTCGGTATCATCAAACAGGTCGACGAATCGAAGGCGGCAGTACCGTCCATCACGGTGAACTCGCTCTGGCCCCATCAATTGGCACAGCTGTGCGCAGAGTTCGGCGCACGCCTTATCCATCCCAGTACTGACTGTGTCTTCAGTGGCACAAACTGCCCCGAAGGTGGCTATCGCGAAAGCGATACGCCCGATGCGACCGATCTCTACGGACGCTCGAAGCTACTTGGCGAGGTAACCGAGTATCCGCATGCCCTGACGATACGCACCTCGATTATTGGCTGGCAGATAGGTGTGCAGAACAGTCTCATCGGCTGGTTCGCGGAGCACCGTCACGAGCCGAATCTCAAAGGTTATACGCGTGCCGTCTTCAGTGGGCTTTCGACGACGGCTCTCACGGAGACTATACGCGACTATGTGTTTGAACGTCCCGACCTACACGGTCTCTATCATGTGTCGCTGGCACCCATTGACAAGTTCACGCTGCTCTCCAAACTTGCTGCTGCATGCGGCTGGGATGACGTTGACCTTACTCCAGTCAATGAACCGCGAGTGGACAAAACGCTTAACAGTGAACGCTTTCAGGATGCAACCGGCTGGGTACCGTCGCAGTGGGATACGATTATTGAAGGACTTGCGCGGCAATATGATGTACACGAAGAGTGCTTATGACTGCCAGAATACCAATAGTATTTCGGTACCCTGCTGCTAAACCTTGGAGAACGCGTGCGACCATATCGTGCGTGTTGCCGTACAGGTACTGCATGGGATAGATACGCTCTGCCCCGTTCCAGTGGCGGATGAGGGGGATGCAGCCGGAGGCCATACCCTCCGAGACGGCCATATGAAAACTTTCGTTGTCACTCGTTGAGATAATCCAGCCGCACTGCGCGTAGAAGTCTGCGATATTATTGCTTTTCGGCAAGAAGTACCTGCTCGAACGCGGTCATCGTTGCACCAATCTGCTCAGCGTGGGTGCCGCTGCCAATGCCGAGATTGATATCGGGCATGGGGATGTTAAGTTCGCTGAAAAATATCTGTGACATCGCATCATCGTAGTGCTGACCGGTATGCACGAGTATGTGCTCGATTGTCGTGTCAGCCTGCTCAACCGCACGGACGAACGGTGCAATCTTGATAAAGTTAGGCCGAGCTCCGACCACGCTGATAATCTTCACTGGACTCCTTTCGCACTATCTCTATTGTAGGGCTAATGATGGTAGAATGGGGCTATGAATCTTGTAATACTAACAGGGCCATTCATGAGTTCGGGCACCATCGCCTCCTCTACGTTTATCACTACTGTTTTGGCGGGTGTGCAGCTCAATGGAGGAAATGCGCGTGTAGTGGAGTTTACGAGCGGGAAGCTGTCCCTTGGCACCTGTACCGACAACGCGGTTACTTTTGAGAAGATAGAGCACGCAAAAGGCTTCTTCACGTCCGCTTATACCGTATTAGCTAATCTATTGCGCTCTTTGGACTGGAATCCAGAAGACTCGGTTCTGATGTCATACCCTCGTTCATTGGATCACGTTGCTCTTGCGTATTCGGTTACGCAACAATTGGGTTGGAAGTTTGGGATATTTTCAACGGAGCTTATTGATGAGCAAAGAATGAAGGAGAGCAGTATACCGGACTATCTGACTTTTGCCACTCAAGCGGACATTGTGTGGGCGGTCGTAGAGTCTCTGGCTGACTTTTGGCAAGAGCACGGAGTTTCTGAGAAACGTATATTCACTAATATCACCACGATATTTGATGATGCTGTTATTAATCCGGATTCAGTTGTTCCGACCTCTGATGTGGTGTTTGTGGGCAACATTGAGGATCGATACTGGGAAATCTTGCGCGATATTGCTGGCATTATGTCAAAAAGGCGTCCTGACTTTACCATGCAAATCTATGCCGCCTCGAGTGCAGAGCGCAAAGCAACATGTCAAGAGGATTTACGCGCACGTGGTCTTGAGGAGGTCGTGAAGATTAATCCTGTGCTGTGCTACCCCGATTTGGTGCCTGCTATCGCGTGCTCACGTGTGGCAATCTCTCCCTGTCCTGTCCCAGATGGGTTTCCGCAAAAAATTGGCGATTATCTCTGTAGTGGACGACCCATCGTCTCACCGATGGGTATGAATATGAGGCACACTTTCTCCGAAGGAAAAAATATCTTAACGGCACCGATGGACGACCTCGAAGGTTTTACTGACAAGATTAACCAGCTCTTGGACAATCCAGCATACGCGCGCGAGGTCGGGCTCGCCGGACAGGCGTTGCTCGGTGAATACTTTTCAGGCAAAGCAGCGACCATGCGCTTTATGGAGCAGGTACAGAGCATCACCAGACGTAGAAAAAAGAACCGCTTTGTGCCAAGATTTATCGATTGTTTCAAGCAGACCGAGTGCGCACGCATACTGGTTCGTATGAGGAATCGCGTGTGGCGGCGAGATGGGCAGTGAGATGATAACACTCTTTTTTGATAATGCGCGAATGGGAGAGATACTTGACCCAGAGTTCTCTTCGGCAGAAGGTTTTGGCGGCATTCAGGTTCAGATGGCGTATCTTGTTCGAGAACTACTAAAGACGGGAAAATATAGAATTGCCGTTATATCAAACGAGTCCTTCTCTTATCCGGGCATTGAGTTTCGACCCAGTCCGAGACTCATCAGACGGGGAATACCAATCATCTCTCGATGGATTAATACGTACCAGAAGAAACGTGTGTTTCGCGCAGATACACCCCGACGCATTTTCCTGCAGTCACATATCAGAGACGGAAGTGCCGCGGACAGCGCCATCGCTGCTGGCGTAGAGGTGGTATTTCGGGTAAATGGGGATGGGCTTGTCGATGGCTCAATGCTTACCTTACAGTCGTATCTCGATTTACTGCATACCTACCTACCTAAGTTTAGCGCGGTTATATGCCAATCAGAGCATCAGCAGCGGCTTATCAAAGAGAGATGGGATATCGACGCATCGATTGTTACAATGGGGACCGACGCGATTCCGCCAACGGAGAACAAAAACTCTCTTTTGTGGGTGGGGCGGTGCGTTCCGCTCAAACAGCCCTGGCTCTTTCTCGATATTGCCCGAAGCCTTCCTGAGCACAGATGTCATATGGTGCTTTCAACACCCCATTGGACCGATGCTGAGTTCGCTAATGTTATTGAGGCGAATGCTGCGACGATTCCCAATCTTACGATAGAGCGCAATGTTTCCTACTCCGATATGGCCGAACGTTATGCAGGTGCATTGGCTTTTGTGAGCACCTCGCTTGTTGAGGGTGCCCCCAATGTTTTTGCTGAAGCGGGAATGGCCGCCACTCCAGTTTTTTCGCTGGCTGTAAACCCTGCCAATATGCTCGATGATGAGCACCTCGGTGTCTGTGCTCAAGGCAATCTCACACATCTCATTGAACTGCTGAGACGTTATCTCATGGCATTACCTGATGAGCAGGCCGCTCGTCAAAAGCAAGCTCAGGACTTTGCGCAGTCGCAGTGGAGCGTCGACAAGATGGTGGCAAGTTATCGACGTGTTTTCGAGCACGATATGGTCTCGGAGCATGACGCCTAAACAGTGCGTCATATTTCGCTACATGTCGGGGCTGTCGGCCTTTCAGCGCGAAAAAGGCTGGAGCCCGGGGGGAGCTCCTCTACAGATTTACTATCTTGCAAGTGAGCTCGCAAAGGACAATGCATATGAGGTGTTCATGTGGGGAGAGGGCAAAGTAGTGACTCCTCTCGTCGATAATGTGCATCTCGTGTCCTCGAAACTCTGGCCGCTCTTTCGTGTTCCCCTTGTAGCACGCATCGCACGCAGGTGGGCAACGCGCGAGATGGTGCCTCAGTACGCACGCAATGCCATCATCGTTTTTGCCGGACGCAACAGTGCTGATTTTCTTGCCAATGCGAAACTCGCGCGTGCACAAGGTGCGCGATGCGTATTTCGTTTGAGTTCTGACTACGACGCCATGGCGAGCAACCCAAATGGTGACTACGCGCAGGCACTATGCCTCATGGATGCCATCATCGTACAGACCGAGCATCAAAAACAAGAACTGTTGCGTAATTACGCCTTAGAATCGGTGCTTATCGCTCCCTCATTTCCTGTGCCACAGATACGAGGCAACATCGGTCATCCTAAGTATGTGCTATGGGTTGGCCTATGCCACGACGAGAAACAGCCGGAAAAGGTGTTCGAACTTGCACAGTTGCTGCCCGATGTTCCCTTTCTTATGATATGTTCTCCGGTGCGTAAGGATTACGCCAAAAGAATCAAGCATCAAGCAGAGGCGCTACCAAACGTCACGTGTCTCTCTCAGGTCGAGCCCGATAAAATCCAGCCGTACTTTGATGAATCGTATGCAGTGATAAATACCTCAAAGTACGAGGGATTTCCCAATACGCTCCACCAAGCAGCAATTGCGGGAGTACCTTACGTATCGCTAAACTGGAACGCCGATGACTACCTTACGATGCACGATATAGGTACGTGTGCTGAGGGAAGTCTTGCTCATATGGCACGTGACATAGAAAGGTTTGTCACAGACTCGGACGAGCGTGTTCGTGTCGGCGCCAACGCATATCGTTTCTTTGAAGAACGCGGCAGCTTTGAGCGGGTTGCCAAAGAGTATAAAGATGTTTTCAGATACCTTTCAGAAGCCTAATTTTTCACCGATACGCCGCATGAGATAGCGGGGATAGAAAGTCCAAAAATTGCCCCCGTGTGCAACCTTGACCTGAATCGTCTCTTTACGCATAAGAGGCTTATGTTGATCGCACGCACCACCTCGATGGTACTTTGCGAGAACATCCTCAATACCGATAATAGGTGCCCCGGCTTTAATCAGGCGGAATGTAAAATCATAGTCTGCTGCTATACGGAAACGCAGGTCGAACATGCCGTACCGTTCGTACGTCTCTTTGCGTACGAACAAGGCAGGATGGGCAATCGGCATGCGATACATTGCATCGTCGATGGTGGCATCCAATATGCTGGGAAACAGCGATATGCTCCCATCTTCTGCCACATACTGCGCGCGTCCATGCACCGCTGCCGCTTCCGGGTGTTCGGCGAACGTTTTTTTCACGTGTGCGACGGTTTCCGGCAGCCATTCATCGTCGCTGTTGAGTAGTCCGATAATATCGCCATTGACCCGTGATATCCCTTTGTTCATGGCGTCGAAAATACCGTCATCGGGCTCTGATATATAGCGCAACGCCCCCTCAAATTGGGGAATATACGACTCGATAATTTCGAGAGTCCCATCGGTGGACTGAGCATCGACAATGAGGTACTCGTCAACCGATTCGGTTTGCGCCAGGACAGAGTCCAGCGTGCGCGCAAGGGTGTCAGCACTGTTATAGCAGACGGTTATCAGTGAGAGTGTCATTCCCACGCGTGCACTCCTTATCGGCTTTTGATGACCAATACTGCTACCATTATAGAGGTATTCGACGTAGGAGGGGATTATCGATGGGTGACATCGCTATCGTTGTGGCAGCGTATAACGCCCAAGATACCCTTGCACGCGCAATAGAGTCGGTGCGTGGATTGACCGATCCTGACTGGCAGCTGGTAGTAGTTGATGACGGATCGAACGACGATACCTACGCCATTGCCACACGTTTTGCACAACACGAGAGCCGAATTAGCGTTGTTAGACAAGAAAACGCAGGCACCGGCATGGCACGTAATGCCGGTATACGGGCGACCACGACCGAGTGGATAGCCTATCTCGATGCTGACGATATGCTCGCACCTGAATGGCTGACCGTCATGAAGCGCACCATGGAGCAGCATTCCGGGTACGATATCTACTGCTCAAACGGGTGGTTTGTCGATGCCGATGGAGGACGCGAACCTATATTTTCTTCGTATGAAGCGCGCGAGATTACTCTCGATGATATTCTACGTAGCTGCTGCATTCTCGGTGGCGGAGCGCTGGTCAACAGGCAGGTGCTCGACGGGGTCGGCGGGTTCGCAAATATCTATTGGAGTGAGGACTATAACCTATGGGTACGTCTGCTTGTGCAGGGTGCTCGCGCCTATGCGACGGCGGAAAAGCTCTATCTCTATCATCGCGCCGGCGATGGTCGAAAGAGCAACAATGCGTACCCGCGAAGTGATTCTGTTGTGCAGACCCTGACGCACGCCATTGATACCGGTACGCTGACCGAGGCGCAAGAGCAGATTGCACGTGCAGGAATCGCCTCTGCGCAACAACGTCCTCATATGGAGGCGCAAAAGAGGCACCTGCGTCTTGCTGTTACCCGAATCGTGGGAGAACGATATGCTGACATCGTCATGCGCACACTTCATCGATTCGCCTGGGTAGTTCGTCCACTGCGACGAAGGGCTGCACGAGGACGGGTGGAAAGGCAGCGTTCGTGAACACCATGACCATGAGCAGCCTTCGCATATTCATGATAGCAACGGGAGCAGACACTTCGGGCGGTGGAGAAAAGCACATGCTCGACCTCTCGGCTGGTCTTATCGAGCGTGGGCATCGCGTCATGGTGATGGCACCGGGTGGTGGGGATGTACTCGACGCAGCTGCGCAACTTGGTTGCGACACACATGAGGTTGCTTCGTTCGGTATGTTTTCGCGTGTTGCTTCGCGTGACCTCGCACGTCTTCGTAAGACGTGGCATCCTGATATCGTGCACGCACATGGCCCTCGCGCTGCCTATGTGGTGCGTCGTGGTGATACGGCATCGATACCTCGGCTGGTCTACACCATTCACGGTATTCATGCAGGCCACGGGCCACTCGGTGCGATTAAGCTTGCCGTTGAACGCGCTGACGTCAACAAGGTCGCTGCCTACATCACGACCTGCAAGGCCGACTTGGACCAGGGCGCGAGACTTGGCATTCTTAATCCACACCAAACGACTGTCATCTACAATGGAGTACCCAATCCCCGCTTCGTTCCTCCCGGTCGATTCCGAGACCAACTGGGCATACCGTCAACACGTCCGCTCGTCTTGCATGTGGGGCGCATAACGCCACCCAAAGATCATGCTACGCTCCTCGCTGCGTTTGACAAAGCATGGAGCGCTGCTCCCGCGGGTGAGCATAAACCATTTCTGACACTCGTGACAGCGGGCAGTGAACGTGCCCGGCGTACACTGCAACGTACCATCAATGCTCTGCGAAGTGCCGGGGACATCGCTCTTCTCACGTCTTGCGCAGACCTTGCGCCCCTCTACACCGACGCCGACATGTTTGTGCTCTCATCGTTGTGGGAGGCACGCCCCTATGTGCTCGTGGAGGCGATGCAATACGGTTGTCCGGTCGTCTCAACCGATGTTGGGGGAGTCTCAGAGGCGGTCGAAGATGGCGTGACCGGCTTTCTTACGCCTCCTGCTGATGCGCATGCACTCGCTGATGCAATGGCCAAGCTTCTGGATGATGACGAGTTGCGCATGCGTATGGGGCGCGCCGCACAACAGAGCATGGTCGATCGTTTTACCCTCGATGAGATGGTTGAGCAAACCCTCGCCGTCTACCACGGGGTACGTCGCGCCCTGCTATAATACCTTCATGAGCCGAAAACTCTTCGTCATACTCTCACTTTTATCCGACGCGCTGTGTGTGTTGGTGGGTGCCACGCTGGCGTTCTTCATCCGCTTTGCAGGTGATACGCCCGATGCGAACTTCGACGCACTCATCTTTGCGGCGCCGTTCATGGTCTTGGCATATCTGCTTGCCGGCTGGGCCTTCGATCTGTACCGTCCCAGCCGTACCGACACCGCGTTTGCCGTGGTACGCGCTACGGCGTTGACGACGTTTTTCGGCGCCTTGCTCACCGCTGTCGTGTTGTACTTCGGCGGGCCGATAACCGCACCGTTTGCACGTCTGACGTACCTGCTTGGCGTTGCGCTCATCTTTACGTTCATTACGCTCTGGCGCATGGCGTTTTTGCGTTGGGGCACCATCAGCTGGCCTGAACAGCGTATTCTCATGTTAGGCACCAACCACATGGCGCTTGAACTTGCCTGTGAACTTTCTAAATATCGCAAAACATGCTGGTCGATCGTCGGCTTCGTTGAGATGGGTGATGCTGACGTACAGGTTACTCACAAGCTTGAAGCATTCGCGCCCATCCGTGGCAATTTTATGCAGCTTGCACATATCGTTGATGAGACCTGCGCGAATCGTATTATTGTCGTGAGCCCTGTCGACTCGCGCGAGATTATCGAGCAGATAGCACTCGCGCAAGCGCATCCGGTCACTATCGACCTCGTACCCGACGTCTACGAAATCTTGCTCGCACGGCCGACCTCGATCGTGGGCGATATTCCCCTTGTGCGCCTCAGACAGGGCGAGCTGCCGGGCTATCGGCGCGTCGCCAAACGCATTCTCGACTATATGCTTGCCGTGGTGCTTACCTTGTTGATGTGGCCGATTGCACTCATCGCTGCCATCGCTATCCTCCTCGAAAGCGGTGCACCGGTGCTGTACCGGCAGGAACGTGTGGGTAGGGGGGAGAGGCACTTCGAGGTGCTGAAGTTCCGCACGATGTATCGCGGTGCTGAAGTACAGACGGGCCCGACGCTCGCAGAGAAGAGCGACCCACGCATCACGCGCGTCGGACGTATCTTGCGCAAGGTACGTATCGATGAGCTTCCGCAGGTCGTCAACGTGTTTGCCGGCCAGATGAGCTTTATCGGACCGCGTCCCGAACGCCCCTACTTTGTCACCGAGTACTTGCGCACCGTTCCCGGTTACGACGAGCGTTTTCGCGTGCTACCGGGCATCACCGGGCTCGCCCAGGTCAACGGTGGTTACGCTACCACGCCAGAGCTCAAGCTTAAGTACGACCTCATGTACGTTTATCATCAGTCGCTTCTTCTCGATTTGCAGATTATCACCGAAACGCTGCGTGTGGTCCTTACTGGCCACGGAGCTCGTTAATAAAACTTAACAAATATGATGCAAGAAGTCCCGGCTCATTGCTTGCGGGAACGTCCGTTTTCCGCTACACTCAAAGCACTATGTCTTTTCGTCGCCCTCGCCCGATAGAAGCGTTTCGCAACCCCGCCTCGCGTCCGCGTGCCATCATCTGGGTCGCAACTGTCACCATTGCGTTTCTCTTGTTTGTGACCGTCGCAGTGGCAGCAACGACGGCGTTTTGGTTCTGTGCGGACATCTGTCATTCGGTGCAGGTCGATACCATTAACTCGTATCTGAACTCGACGCATGACACCGTCGCCTGCGTCTCGTGTCACATAAAACCCGGCGCCGATCCCGTCACATTCCTGTGGGGCAAGGCGAAAAAACTTGCCGAGCTCCCGCCCACCATCATGGGCACCTACGACATGCCACTCAATCCCGTCAGCCAGCTTGCGATGAGCGGGGTCTACATGGGATCCCAGCAGTGTATGCAGTGCCATCAGGGTGGCGACCGTTTTGTCACTCCCAGCTATGGCATCATCATGGACCACGACATTCATGCGGACAACGATATCGCCTGTGCCGTGTGCCACAATCGCGTGGGACACCAAGAGCAGGGTATCGAGCTCGTGGGCGTCAATCCTCAGACCGGCGAAGCGGCCTTCCCGCACCCCGATTACATGGATATGAAGGCGTGCTATCGTTGCCACCGCCTTGAGGCCGATGGCCTGAAAGATGGACTCGCTGAGTTCCCGACGCCGCTCATGGTTTCGGGCGCATGCGAGCTTTGCCATCCGCCGGAGTTCGACCTCGTTCCACCGTCGCATTACGTCGAGCGATTCGTCGAGGACGTTCATGGCCCGATGGCCATCGAAGAAGAAGAAGGCGTCAGACAAGGCGCGGAGCTGGTCGCAGCAGCTTTCGAGCGCCACAACTATGATGAGAAATCGACGCCTGAAGGCGATGCCGTACGTGACATTCCGAACTCGCTCGTCATCAACGATTGCTACACCTGCCATGCCGTCAGTTTCTGTGACGACTGTCACCTTGGTGTGCGCATGCCACACCCTGAGAACTACCTCGAGCTTCACGTTGAAGATTCCGTGCGCAACATGGCCGGCTGTGAACTTTGCCACGGCGGTCCCGAACTCGTATGTGTCGAGTGTCATCACACCGACCCGTGGATTCCCGGCTATCAGCTCGACCCGACGCGATCGTGGCTGGCGCAGCACTGGGATCCGTGTGCGATTCTCGGTGCAGCCATGTGCTTCGACTGTCATGACCCGGTGTTCTGCGCATACTGCCACGTGAACGGCTTCCCACCCGAACGTCGGTAACATATGGCGCGACTCGATGTAGCGCTCTTACACGCGCCTGCAATCTACGACTTTCGTGAAAGCATGATTGAGTTCGGGCCGGTGAGCGACCTCGTTCCTGCCAGTGCTATCTTTGAAATCTTCCCCCTCGGTCTCTCCACGATTGGAGAATATCTCGAGCGCAACGGCTACTTTGTGCGCACCATCAACCTTGCGTACCGCATGCTGCGCAGCCCGCGCTTCAGCGTGCCTGACACGATTCGTGCGCTCAACCCGACGATTTTCGGCATCGATCTTCACTGGATGGTGCACTGTCATGGCTCGATTGAGGTCGCGCGTATCGCCAAGCAGGAACACCCTGACACCCCCGTCATTTTCGGTGGCTTGAGCTCGACGTTTTTTCACGAGGACCTCATCGGCTACGAATGTGTCGACTTTATCTTGCGCGGGGATTCGACCGAGGAACCCTTCCGCCAGCTCGTCGAGATTTTAACGCGTGAGGGCAAGACGTATCGCGGAGAACTCCTCGCCGACGTGCCGAACCTCAGCTGGAAGGATGCCACGGGGACACATCGTCATAACGAACTCACCCATGTGCCGACCGACTTTAACACACCAGCACTCGACTTTGCCTACAACATGAAGAGCGTCATCCGTTATCGTGACCTTCTCGGCCAGGTGCCATTCAAGGACTTCATACGTTATCCCATGACGGCTTCGATAATCTGTCGTGGCTGTACTTATAATTGCGTGACGTGTGGCGGTAGTGCGACGACGTTTCGCAAGCACTTCGGTCGCCAACGCGCTGCGTTTCGTGACCCCGAGCTTGCCGCGCGTGACCTCGGTTTTCAGCATCGTTATCTGCCCGGCCCCATCTTTTTGCTCAACGACTTTATGCAGCCGGGGATGGACTATGCCCAGACCTTCATCGAGGCACTGGGCCGCGAGAATATCGATGCGCCTATTGGCTTTGAGCTTTTCGACCCGCCACCACCTGAGATATACGAGCTCTTGCAGCAACACCTTGACGACTGGAGTATCGAGATATCGGCCGAGTCTCACGATGACGCCATCCGCCGTCGATTCGGCAAGGGACACTTCACGACGGCCCAGCTCGAAGAGTCGATCCGTCTCGCTTTCGAGCACGGCGCCACGCGCTTCGACCTCTTTTTCCTTATGGGTATCCCTGATCAAGACCGTACCTCGGCGCTCGAGACCGTCGAATATTGCGCCGACCTTTACGAGCGTTTTGACAACGATAAACGTCTCCTCACTTTCACGAGCCCGATGGTGCCGTTCCTCGATCCGGGTTCAATCATCTACGATAACCCCGAAGAGTACGGCTACAGTCTGCGCGCCACGACCGTTGAAGAGCACCGCGAGCTCCTCAAATCGGCGCACTGGCGTGACGTCATGAACTACGACAGTCACCTGTTCCCGCGCGATGAACTCGTCGATGCGACCCACGAGGCGCTCAAGCGCATGAACGAAATCAAGCTTGCCGCTGGGGTCACGACACCGGAAGAGATTGCCAGCAACACCGAGATGGAGTGGGGCATGGAGTGGAAGCCCTCAATCATTCTTAACTGTGTCGGAATCGGTGTCACGCAGGAAGCAAAGAATCTGCTTAACGGCAGGACGACGCCGGCAGTAAGCGATATGCATCGCGCGTGGCGCGAGAGCACTACACCTGCGAAAGAGGAGGAGGCATCATGACGATTCTCGCGGCACGTTACGTCCTTCCCATCTCGTCCGAACCTCTTGAGCACGGGGCTATCGTTATTAAGGACAACACCATTACCGACGTCGGTTTTTACGATGAGATAAAGCGTCGCTATCCCGATGAGCCCGTCGAGGACTACGGTCTCGCCGCTCTCATGCCAGGGTTCGTTGATTGCCACACACACCTCGACCACGCCATCATGCGTGGCATCGCCGAAGATCTTCCGTACGGACGCTGGAAGTCCGAGATCATGAAGGCCGAGGCACTCATGGATCCGGGCGATTGGGAGACGAGCGCGTTGCTCGGTGCGTTGGAGGCGACGGTATCGGGCATCACGACCATTGCCGACATGACGCTGACCGGCGCAACGGCGCTTGCCATACAGAGGGTGGGTCTGCGCGCCATCATCTATCGTGAGGTCGGTACGATGGACAAGTCGCGTGTCGACGAGTCGATGGACACGGCCATTGCCGACATTGAGGCATGGCGCGACTACACCGACTCCACACGTGTAGAGATCGGGATTGCGCCCTACAACGTCTACTCATGTCATCCGGAACTTTTCCGTAAAGTGGCAGATTACGCTGCCGATGGCACGCCGGTTGCCATGCATCTGGCCAGCTCAGGCGAGGAATACGATTTCGTAAAATACGGCTCCTCGCGTCTTGCCGTTGAGGTGCGCGATCAATACAGCGAAGCCGCGCCTTTATGGTTGCCGACCGGTGTGAGCCCCGTGCGCTATGTGCTTCAGTATCGGATACTCGATGCGCCGAACGTGCTCGCAGTACATGTGACGCAGGTCGATGCACTCGATATCGTCGAGCTCGAGAAGCGCGACGTTGCTATCGCGTACTGCCCGCGTACGAACGCCAAGCTGGGAATGGGCATTGCGCCGGTGCGCGAGTTCGCCGAGGCACATCTGCGCGTAGGTCTCGGCACCGACAGTCCAGCTGCCGCCAATCGTATGGATATGTTCAGCGAGATGCGCACCGGTCTTTTGATGCAACGCGCACGCTACGCCAAAGCCGGTTTTCTCTCTGCCACCGAGATGCTCCGTACGGCAACGCTCGATGGTGCTCGCGCGCTCAAGATGGACGATATCATCGGCTCACTTGAGGTAGGCAAACAGGCCGACCTCATTGCCATCGACCTCTCGCGGTCTGCGCAGGTTCCCACGCACGATCCGGCTGCCGCAATCGTGCACTCATCGTATCCTAACGATGTGTTCCTCACGATGGTCGCCGGCGAAGTTATCTATAGGCGTGACGAGTGGGTGCGCGTCGATGGCGATGACGTCAAGGCCGCCAGCGAGGACATTCGTCTGAAATTGCGCGATAGATAGATAGGTATAAGAGTAGGTGCAAGAAGGATAGGCGCACAAAAGGCACACAAAAGGCGCACAAAAACAGGTAGTTAGGTATAGTATACTCGCGTGTAGTATACTCGATAGGGTATCGTGAATACTGAGCACGGCATATAGACAAGGAGCCAGACGATGAGTGACCAAGATTTTTTCTTTGATGATGACAACACATCCACCGCGCCGGCCAAAGACAAGGCCAAGGTCGAAAAGCCAAAGAAGGCTGCCAATGCCAATGCAGCCGCTGCACCGGCCAAGTCGGCAGCTAAACCTACCAAGAAGGCTGCTCCCGGGGACGAAGAAGACGGCGGCATTGTTATTTCTGTAGCCGTTGTAGCTCTGGTGGCTATCATCGCGCTGCTCGTTGGTGTTATCGGCGGCATCTTTATCGGCCGCAGTCTTGTACCATCGGTACCGGCAGGACATCCGACGCAGCAAGGTGGTGGCACCGGTGGTATGGGCGGCATGGGCGGTGGCGGTATGGCCCCTGAGCTGACCGACGAGCAGATGCAGCAGGGCATGCCTGAAGGTCACCCCACTATTGGCGACGCAGAAGAAGAGCCGGAGTCCGCTGAACCTGCTGCGGAGTAACGTATCGTGGCCAAGAAAACCAAAAAGAAAAAGGATGCCGGACGCAATCAGGGCATCATGGGCATCGATAAGGAACACAGTCGCCCATGGGTCAAGATAACGGTCTGGACGCTTGTCGGCGGGCTCATCTTTGCATGGCTCGGCGCTGGTTTCATCTATCTTATCGGTGAGTTGACCGGCCAGAACGTATCGGCCGAGCAAGGACAGCTGCAACAGCAACAGTTCGATGTCGATGAACTTAATGCTACCTATGGCGGTATTGTGGCCTCACTTGAAGCGTCGCATACGACTCATCCTAATGACGAAGACATCGCGCTCCAGCTTGCGCAGGTCTATGCGAGCTGGGCGCAGCAGCTCTACGACTCAAGAGATGTCTCTCAATATCCGTTTGCAATCGAACTTATTGAGAAGGCCATCGTGCTTGCGCCCGAGCTTGAGGAGCCGGGCAGCGCCCTCATCGCGGTGATGCGCAACGCTATCGGAAACTAAGTTTTTCTGAGCGACAGAGGACGTGCCACGTGTTTGGTATTAGCGGAATAGAGCTCGTTATCATACTTGTTGTGGCGGTGCTTATCTTCGGTCCTGATGAACTGCCAAAACTCGGACGTATCGTCGGGCAGGGTTTGCGTATGTTCAACGACGCGCGCTCCGAAGTCGAAAGCGTGGTGCGCACCGAGATGCTTTCTACCGACGAGATGGAGATGCTTAAGGACCCTCTTGGCATGAAAAAGATAAAAGAGGAGATGACGACGAGCGTCAAGAACCTTGCCGACCCCTCTTATCGGCCACCTCCGAAGGGTGCCGGTGCGCGCGTTGCAACCGATGATGCCCCCAGCGTTCCTACACGCGCTGCCGATATTTGGGGCCGCTCAGGCCATTCAACCGAACCAAGCACAAAGACGGCCACTTCAGAGGCCGCCGTCGAACCACCATCTGAGGACGACGATGCCTCTTAATCCACGCATCATGCCGTTTATGGCACACTTTCGAGAGCTACGTAGACGTTTTACGTATATATTGGCCGTGCTCGTCCTCTCTGCGTGTCTCTTTTACACCGACTTTTTCTACGCACATATCATGCAGATTCTTCTCTGGCCCATGCGCGACGTGTTGCCGAGCGGCGCATTAACCGTGCTTGGCCCCTTCGAAGCAATGACCTTTCGTTTCAAGGTCGCGCTGTATGCGGCACTCGTCGTCACGGCCCCGGTTATCATCTACCATATCTTTGCGTTCATCATGCCCGCCATCAAGAAAAACATGCGCCGTTGGCTCATCCCGACGGTTATGGTGGCGATTATGCTCTTCCTCGCGGGGGCAGCCTTCGCGTACTTCATCATCATGGAGCCGGCCTTCACGTGGCTCTTTTCACAGGCCGGTGACGTGGTCACTATGCTCGCTGCGGCCGATCGTTATCTTTCGGGCATCGTATTTATGCTTATCGGTTTCGGCATTGCATTTGAGCTTCCCCTTGTGGTGTTCTATCTTATCGGGTGGGGGATTGTGCCGTTCGATACGCTGCTGAAAAGTTGGCGCATCGCTATTATCATCGTGCTCACCGTGGCCGCGATTGCGACACCGGACTGGTCGCCGATTACGATGATGGCTTTGGCCGGCTCGCTGCTGGTACTCTACTTTGCTTCGCTCGCGCTAGCACGCATCGTCTTTGCTGAAAAAATCAAGGAACGTCGCCGTGAGCGTGCCGAAGTCGAGGCAATGTACGCTACCAACGAAGAGAGTACTACTCCCGGCGAAGAGCCCGATTTACCGGCCGACTTCGACCAGCTTTCACGTAAAGAGCAGCTCATCGCCCAGGCCGAGGCACGCACACGTAGCACGAGTGCCACTGCTTCCTCAGGACCACCGGATGCTTCTGAAGCGGCCTCGAAAGAGGTGACGTAGACGATGCACGAGGTCAGCCTCATGCAGGATATTCTCGCTGCGTGTGAGAAGGTCGCACGCGAGAATGGGCAGACGCGCATCACGAAGATTAGCCTCATTATTGGTGAATTGACTGAGGTCCAAGACTTCGCGCTCGAGTTCGCCTTTGAGGCCCTTACGTCTGAGTCGATGGCGGCCGGCGCCGAGCTTGACGTGACGTATCTTGCACCCGAATCTCGCTGTAAGGTGTGCGAGCACACCTACCAACATGACAGATTTACGATGTTGTGTCCGCAATGTGGTTCATTTGAGGTAGAGTTACTCCACGGGCGAGAGCTTGCCATTGACTCGATTGAGGCCGAAGAGGAGTGAAGGAACGCGTGACCAAACTTGACATTAATACCCCCATCCTTGACCTCAACGACCGTTTAGCGGCTGAGAATCGCGCGCTCTGTGACGAGCACGGCGTATTTGTACTTGATTTGATGGCGAGTCCCGGGGCAGGAAAGACCTCGACGATACTGGCGACCATCGATATGCTGCGCGATCGCTATCGTATCGCCGTTATTGAGGGCGACATCGCAAGCAGTGTCGATGCCGACAAAATTAAGGCTCATGGTATACCGGCCGTGCAGATTAATACCGGCGGCGCGTGTCACCTCGAAGCCGCAATGGTGCGACGCGCACTCGAAACACTCGACCTCGCCGAGCTCGATCTTATCATTCTAGAAAACGTCGGCAATCTCGTCTGCCCGACCGAATTTGACCTTGGCGAAGACGCAAAGGTTATGATACTGTCGATACCCGAAGGTGACGATAAGGCGCTCAAGTATCCGCACATCTTCCAGATATCGGAGGCTATCATACTTAACAAGTACGATACGATATCGGTTTTCGACTTCGATGAGGGAGCGTTCGACGAAGCTATTGCGCGGCTCAACCCGAAAGCCCCCGTCTTTCGCATGGCCGCCACCAAGCCCGTCGCTCAAGACAGTGGTATCGCGGCGTGGACGGCGTGGCTTGAGGAACGCGTGAAGCAGAAGGGTATTGCTCAGTGAGACTGATTATTACCGAGAAAAACATCGCTGCTCAAAAGATTGCGGCTATTCTTGGCGACACGAAGCCGAAGAGCGACAAGGTCTATAATACGCCGGTCTATCGCTTCACGCACGAAGGCGTCGAGTGTGTCGCTATCGGGTTGCGCGGCCATATCCTGGGCGTTGATTTTCCGCGTGAGCTGACCTACACGAAGAAAAATGGCTGGGTGGCACACTGGAACGAAGGTGACGATACGCCGGCACCGCTGCCGACGACGCTCAAGACTCCTCCGTGGGAGAAGGGGCGTCGGCCGTTTACAAAGACCGGGATTATACTTACGAGCTGGTCGATTCCGATGCTCCCGTATCTGACCTATGCACCGGTTGGCAAATACCTTGCAGAGCGCGACATTATTCGTTCGCTCAAGACGCTTGCCAAGAAGGCCGACGAGATTATCATTGCGACCGACTACGATCGAGAAGGCGAGCTCATCGGTGCCGATGCACGCAACCTCTGTCTTGAGGCCAATCCGGATGCGACGATTCGGCGTGCGCGTTATTCGGCCTATACAAAGGCCGAGATAGACCATGCCTTCGCCAACCTTGCCGATCTTGACGATGCGCTGGCAAGCTCAGGCGAGGCGCGTCAAGATATCGACCTCATCTGGGGTGCCGTGCTCACGCGCTACCTGACGAAGGTGCGCTTTTCGGGCGTAGGAAAGCCGCGCAGTGCTGGACGCGTGCAGACTCCGACGCTCAAGCTCATCGTCGATAAAGAGGCCGAGCGTCAGGCGTTCGTGCCCGAGCCCTACTGGGTAATCCTCGCTAATTTAGCCACCGCTCATGGTGAGGAAATCGAGGCACGTCATACCACGCGACGCTTCGGTATTGAGGCTGAGGCTAAGGCTGCCTACGATGCAGCGCATGCTGCAAAAGACGCAGGCAAACCGGCACGCATCACTGACATCACAAGCAAAAAACGTGTCGCCAAGCCGCCTATTCCGTTCCACACGACCGCGCTGCAGGCCGCTGCGGCCGCCGAAGGCCTGTCGCCAGCGCGCACGATGCGTATCGCCGAGTCGCTCTATATGAGCGGTCTCATCAGCTATCCGCGTGTCGATAACACGGTCTATCCGGCCTCGCTCGATCTGCGTGGTATTTTGACGACGCTTGAGGGTGTCGACGAGTATCGTGCCTATGCGCAGAAGCTGCGCACGCAAGGCAAGCTCACGGCCACACGTGGTGCCAAAGAGACGACCGACCACCCGCCGATTCACCCAACTGCCGCTGCAAGCCAGGCTGCACTCAAGCCCGAGGAGTGGAAGCTCTACAACCTTGTTGCGCGCCGCTTTCTCGCCACACTTTCGAGCGAGGCGGTCTACGAGGATACGACGCTGGCCATCGATATCGGTGGCGAGCCGTTTGCCGCGCAGGGTGCCGTGCTCAAAGTACCCGGTTTCCGTGCTATCTACCCGTACGGCGCCAAAAAAGAGGCCGAGCTTCCGGCGCTCAAACAGGGCGATGAATGTAGTATCGTCGAGTTAACGCTCGACGCACGCGAGACCAAGCCGCCGTCACGTTACGGCGAAGGCGGCATCATCACGACGATGGAGAAGCTGGGTCTGGGCACCAAGTCGACGCGTCACTCGATCGTTCAGACGCTCATCGATCGTGCATACGTGCAGGTTAAAGATAAGTCTCTGCGTCCGACGATGCTCGGTACCGCCGTCATCGATGCGCTTACGACCTTTGCTGAGCCCATCACGACGCCTGAGATGACCTCGAATCTCGACGATGAGATGGACCAGATTGCACACGGCAAGACGACGCGCGATGAAGTCGTCAACCATTCGCGCGTGATGCTCGACGGGGTGATGAAGCTTCTTATCGAGAAGACCGACGAAGTCAGCGAGGCGCTTGCCGATGCGGCACTCGCCGATGCCAAGGTAGGCGCATGTCCCAAGTGCGGCAAAGATTTGCTGCTCAAGTCGAGCCCCAAGACGCGCAGCCAGTTCGTTGGCTGTTCGGGTTGGCCCGAATGCGACGTGACGTACCCGCTGCCGCAGGGCAAAATCGAGCCGCTCGAAGAGCCGTGCGAGACCTGTGGTGCGCCGCGTGTACGTATCATACAGTTTCGCTCTAAGCCGATCGAGCGCTGTCTCGATCCTGAATGCGAGACGAACTTCGAACCGACAATCGACATTGGCGCGTGCCCGGTATGTCGCGCGAATGGGTGGACCGACGATTCGGGTGAGGTCGGCCATATCATCGGCCAGCGCAACCCCAAGACGCTCAAGCGCTTTGCGCGTTGTACAAACTTCGATCAGTGCGAGACGAGCTACGCCTTACCGGGCCGCGGGGATATCGAGCCAACGGGCGAGTATTGCAAGACGTGTGGCTCACCCGAGGTCGTCGTGCGTACCGCGCGCGGTCCGTGGCGCATCTGCATCAATCTGGACTGTCCCGACAAGGCTGAGGCAGCCGAAAAGAAGACCGGCGCAAAGAAGACCGGCGCAAAGAAAGCTGGCGTGAAGAAAGCCGGGACCGTGAAAAAGGCTGGCGTGAAGAAGGCCAAGGCTACAAAGAAAGCGAGTGCGAAATGAGTGAGCGCACCTATCCGAAGGTCACGATTGTGGGGGCCGGCAACGTCGGTGCGACGACCGCGCTCTTTACGCTGATGCATAACCTTGCCGATGTCGTGCTTATCGACGTCGCCGAAGGTCTGCCACAGGGCAAGGCGCTCGATATGATGCACGCGCGCTCGGTCGAACACTTTGGCCCGACCGTCTGCGGCACAAACGACTATGCCGATACCGCAGGGAGCGACGTCGTTGTCATTACGGCCGGTGTGGCACGCAAGCCCGGCATGACACGCGAGGAACTCGTTGCTATTAACACCGATATTGTGCGTAGTGTCGTCGACAAGGTCGTCGCTGCCTCACCTGAGGCGCTTATACTCTGTGTCACCAATCCGCTCGATGTGATGACGTATCTCGCGTACAAGCAGAGCGGGCTCGACCATCGCCGCGTACTCGGTATGGGGGGCGTGCTCGACAGTGCGCGCTTCGCCTTCGCCGTTGCCGAGGCGACCGACGCCGATATCTGTGACATCGATGCCTGTGCCATCGGAGCCCACGGCGATGCGATGACGCCCATGTCGGCGCATACGACCATCTGCGGCAAGCCGATTACCGAACTTCTCACGCCCGATGAGGTCGACGCACTTGTCGAGCGCACGGTCTTCGGCGGTGCCGAGGTCGTCGGGTTGCTCAAGACCGGCTCGGCCTTTGTGGCCCCGGCCGCAAGCGTAACGCAGATGGTGCGCGCGTTGCTCTCGGATGAGGAAACCACGCTCTTTTCCTGCGTCTATCTCAACGGCGAATACGGCATCTCCGACATCTATCTCAGTGTTCCGGCGCGCATCAGCAACGCCGGTGTCGTCGGTATCGACGAGCTCGCTCTGTGCGAGGTCGACCTGCTGCGCCTCCGCGAGAGCGCCGCGATTACCGCCGCCTCCCTCGATGAGCTGTCCTTGCGTACGAGCGCTTCGTAGGGGCGGGTTGCAGCATGCCACACGTCGTTTCTGCCGCCGCTCTTGCCACCGAGGCTGAGCGCCTTATCGCCGAGTCGGCGACGGTGCTTCGTCCCGATGTGCTCGCTGCTCTGCGTGCGGCCCGCGAGGCCGAGCCGAGTGAGTCGGCCCGCGAGGTGCTCGACGCATTCATTGAAAACGCTGCCATCGCGGCGGCCGACGATGTACCGCTGTGCCAAGATACCGGCACGCTCGGAGTCTTTCTCGAGGTCGAACCGGGTGTCTTCATCGACGGCGATCTTCATGAGGAGTTTGCGCAGATGATGGCGCGCTTATGGCCCGCGCAAGGGCTGCGCGCTTCAACGGTGCGCGATGCGCTTCTCGACCGGTCGAATCCGGGAGATAATACGCCGGCGTTCATCGAGATCGAGCAAGCCCCTCATGGAGTGCACGGCGAGGTGCCGGGTGTGACGCTATCGGTGATGTTAAAGGGGGCCGGCTCAGACAACGCTTCGCGTCTCATTATGGCCAATCCTGCGCACGGCATCGATGAAATCGAGGCCGTACTCATCGATCTCGTGCACGAAAAGGCATCGATGGCGTGCCCGCCGCTCATTATCGGCATCGGAGTAGGGGCGACGTTCGATAAGGTTGGTGCTCTTTCGAAGCGCGCGTTACTGCGTCCACTCGATGTGCTGAATCCACACGATGAACTCGCGGCACTTGAGGCACGTTTGCTCGCTGCCGTCAACGCAACCGGTATTGGTCCGGCTGCACGCGGGGGGGCGACGACCGCGCTCGCCGTTCACCTTGAGACCGCGCCCGCGCATATTGCGGCGTTGCCGGTGGCCATCAACCTCGGCTGTAGCGCCCTACGCTCCCGCACAGCACGTATATGTTGATACTGGGTCATAAGGCGCACGAGCTTCGTGTCGGTGAGGACGTTGAGCTTTCGGGTCCTGTCTACACTGTGCGCGATGCAACGTGCGTACGCCTGCTCGCCGAGCTGGCCACCACCGGTGCGCTGCCCTACGACCTTACGGGCGCCACCCTCTTCTTCTGTGGTCCGACTCCGCCGCGTGCCGGGCGCCCGTTCGGCAGTGTCGGGCCGACGACGGCTGCGCGGATGGACGAGGCGACCGTTGCACTTATGGATGCCGGTATTGTGGCGACGATTGGCAAAGGCGCACGTTCCGCAGCCGTCGTCGATGCCTGCGAGCGCACCGGCGGCCTCTACTTCGGTGCCATCGGCGGCATAGCCGCACTTCTTGCTCGGCATGTAGTCGAGACCGAGGACATCGCCTATCCCGAGCTCGGCACCGAAGCGCTCCGCCGCTTCACCCTTGACCGATTCCCTGCTTTTGTCGCGGTGGACTCACAGGGACGCGCCCTCGATTTCAAACACCTCAGTTGACCAGCCCTTTTTCCGCTTGCTGGGGGGGGGCATTTGGGGCTACTGCTTGTATCATGTGGAGGTTGTGAAGGATGCCAATGTTGACCAAGATGAGATGTTGATTGTGGTCGAGCAGCCATTCTCAAAACAAACAAAAGAGGTTTGAGAAAAGGCTGTGCGTATGTTTGCCATATACCTGTTGGTTCGTGTAACTTTGTTCGGGGTTTTAGGAATCGATGTACCTGACCATCATAGCGCATCTAGCTCCACAGATGTAGATAGTTAGGAT